>Ga0255781_10000341_pt1 | contig 36733 bp, 57 predicted proteins | sample 101ome_21_FD_179979 | JGI IMG/M metagenome (GOLD analysis project Ga0255781, IMG submission 179979) | Coastal salt marsh microbial communities from the Groves Creek Marsh, Skidaway Island, Georgia - 101413BT metaG (version 2) | ecosystem: Environmental > Aquatic > Marine > Intertidal zone >... | reverse complement strand
TTCCTTGGTTTCTGGGGAGTGTGTTCAATAGTACTTCTTTTAGCAGCTATGTCATCGTGAAAAAAGAAAAGCCAATACGTGTCAACATATGCTGGGAATTAAATAAAGAGCGTAAGTGTGAAACTCTAGAAAAGAGCCACGCTTACGCTACTAGAGATTATGTAGAAGAAAATGATGGAGTAGTTTTTTGGTTTCAACCGTTAGACGACTGATCCCAATTTGTTTCTTCTTTATACTTACGAATCGCTTCGTCGATTCGATGGGATGTTAACGCCATATTTTTACGACGTTCCAACTCACGACGAATACGTTTTTTATCACTAACCAGACTCCACGTTGCTAAAAACACCGCATCATCTGGTGTAATGCCTTTTACTTTTTTACTTCAGGCTTAAGCTGAAGCAGAGCCTTTAAGACCAGTTCAATAATGCTATTTGACCGCAGAGGAGTCAAAGCAATAATTTCAGACACAGCAGCGACTACAATCCAGGTAATTGGATTAGCAAGAATATCGTGCATAGTAAATTAGATTCGACTCCTATATTCTACCGATCAAATTTTTCGTGATCAATATTAAAAACAGAAAATTTGGCTGCGTTAGGAATCTGGTTGGTGTGTTCAATAGTTAAATTTTTTTTACTTTCTTCCGTTTTAGTCTTCCAGAAATATTCTTCTGATTCGCCTAACCTTCCCCATTTAGCATTGGGATATTCAACATTAAAGTATCTTGTTGAGACAAGGAAGTCAGGGGTGACAAGGGTTTCGGGCGACAGAGAAGGGTCAATAAGACGGCATCGGTTGTTGGGATACGCTGCAATTTGACCGGTTGACAGTTGAATGATATTGAAGGACTTGTGTTCGTCCGGGGTCTCCGAGAAAGAAAGATCAGTTGTACTGCGGTCGCCGTTATAACTGTCAATAGTAAAGAGATAATCCCCACTAAGACAACCTTGGGTTTTGGTTCGGATTTGCCATTCCATTGTGTAGGTAAGATTTTTTTCAAGTGTTGTAATCTCATAACTAAAGCAATTCCAAAATTGTAATTCTTCAATAGGTAGATCAGGATCTGGCGCTACAGGAGCATCAGGATGATCTGGATCCCATGCTAAGAACGCAGAGATCGGTAACTTGTCGTATAACGCACCATAGGTCGGTAAATACGTCTCGAAATAGAAGCACCGCCCTGGTAAGGATTTAACAGAGACCCAATAGCCAAGAACATACTCACCATGCCCATCACGAAGATCACGGAGATATTCTTTTCGTACCCAGACTTTAACTGGTGGGACATTGGTAATAAGACTTGACAACTTTAGACGTCATACTTTTTGCATTCTGGCATCCAAGGCTCGTCTTGGCAGTACTTTTTAAATTGTTCAGCAGGAGATGACTTTTTTTCTTTATTGTTTTTTGCTTTGCCTGTCCAATATTCTGTAATCAAATCTTCGTTTCCTCGTACAAGGGGATCAGACATAAGAAATTAGCTAATGTTTTTATTCTAGAGCGAATGACTTCCTTGTTAAGTATTTGTTAATCAAGTAAATCATTTACGAGTGCAACAAGCAAACATAAAAAAATAAATCCAATGATAAACAAAATAAAAAAAGCCAAAGGTTAGCCCTGGTTTTCTATTTGATCAGGATATAAAGCAGGTTTTTCAATAGAAAGCGGTACAGATAATATAACAAATCCCATAATGGAGCAAAGAAAAAGTAGCCACAACGTCTTGAAAAGATAACTAGGCATAATCAAAGAGCATTTGTATAAGGTGCAAAGACACCTGAAGGGAACTTTTGATCTTGAGCATGGTCACGTTGCCAAGCAGATCTCCATTCATTTAAAGAGTGTACATGTAAAGTATATTGCCAATTTTCAGTAGCATCTAACAACATACGGTTATCTGTTTCGTTTTCTCCATAATTACCTAGGTCAGGACCAATCACCCAAGTCAGCGGATCACTTTGTAAATCTGCATAATTAACTTGGACAAATACACCAGAAGATACCGTGCAATCATTAATAGTAAAAGCACTGACACCAGATATTGTTACATCAGTAGTAATTGGACTAAAAATTTGTTCAAAGTCGCCGCCATCAGCAACTTCTAGCGTACTTTCTTGCAATAAAAATCCAAGAGAATTATCTTCTAATAAGATGAATTGATCGTCATCACTAGGGAATTCAAGAACTAAACCAGCAACATAATTAAATAATTCATTTCGATTTGCTGAAATACAAATTAAATAGTTCCCTGGTTCAAGCTCGTAAAAAGTTTCATCGCCTTTATCAATCCTGCCAGGAGAATAAGTATTATATAAATCTGATTGTGCTCCGGCTACATGGCCCCAATAAGCTTGGGGTTCCTGATGGATAAAACGACCATTAATAGGATTACGATTTTGATCATAAACTTGAAAAGAAAACCGTTGATCAGCTTCAGCAGGATTGGTATTAGCAGTTGGCTGACTTGTTGATAAACCACTCCCGCCTTTAATTAAAATAATCCAGGCAGGAAGTTCTAAAGTAACTTGAAACCAATGGTTATAAGTATAGTTACCATATCCCCCCTGGACGATTTCACTCTTAGGACCAAGCGTACCTGTTAAAAGGCGAACAGTTGTCGTGCTAAATCGACCAAGATTTAATGGATTAAATTGTGATCTCTCCCTTTGAGATAGATTCGGATTGCTCACAATATGTCCTTTCAGGGATGTCTGTTATTCCCATTTTAGGATCTCTAATTGTTGGCTTATACAACGCTTCTAAGATATCGTCAATACTTAGATTGTTTGCTTCACGCAATGCCATAACAGTAATTTTCTTGGGGTCATATGTAAGTTCTTTGTAATGAAAATCTTTAGGAGCCGGACGCAGATTAAATGATGATGCCAAGTGAAGTGGGTTAATGCAGTTGGGAGTACTGCAACCAGTGTGCTTCTTTAGCTTCGTGACATAAAGGCTTCCGACATCACCCCAGAAGGCTGTGTAGAGAATCTTTCTGATATTGATATTGTCACTGCTTTCACGCGTAAACGCAGTCCTCCAGGACGGCATACGGAATCTGATTGAGGGCTTATCGATCGGCCAGCATTCAGTTGCTGATACGTCAGGAAGCTTGTCAATGAGACGTGGCAGCTCGTTGCGGTAAGGAGCTGAGATGAAGTTGACGTCAAAGCCACAGACATTACTCATGATGCGTCTCACGCAAGTCGCACACCAATGCTCTTCTTTATCTCGAATGGTGTGACCATACATGCAGGGGAAGCCGTGGTAAAAACCTTGCTCATTTAAGTCTCGATTGAGATCAACGAGACGGTAATTGATGTCTGAAAGGGTTTTGTGGCGCTGGTTGGGAGCTGGATTTTTGCGTGGCATGAGTGATAGCAAGGGTTTTGAAGTCTCAAGGTGAGACAAGTGAGTGAGATTTTAGAGACATAGTGGCATTGTCCCCCTTAAATAACTTTTTTATTTAGTAGACGTGCAAATTTGGCGTGCAGATTTGTTCCCACTCTAATCCTGCCTTCCTGGAACGCAACCCCATCCCCCGCTTATTGCGATTACCGCAGGCTTTATTGAGAACCAAGGGGTACCTTTTCCACAGGGATACAGATTTGCATGCCAAATTTGTAGGCATACAGAGAAAAAAAGAAAAATAAGGGGGTCACTAGCTTCTTGACTCACGAATCTCACTCACCTGTCTCATTACAAGACATGAAAAAAGGGGCCGGAGCCCCTGGATCAAGCACTGACAGCTTCTTTCTTTCGCCTGCGCTTTGGTTTTTTGATCACCGTTACCTCTCGTTCTTCAGCAGGTTTCAGTACCTCTGCAAACTCATTCTCAAATTGATACGCAATCGTGTCCCACTGGTACTTCTTGTCGGTTGCTCGACCGAAGCACTTGGCACCAATCTCACGAAGCTTGTCACGATTGTCATAGAGGTCAGCCAGGATCTCCGCCAGATGCTCAGCACTTGGTACTGGCATGTCCCGGTTGTAGTTCATGTCTACATCCATGAAGCAGTTATCAATCAGGGGTGCAGCACCTTCAAAGATCTCCTTAAGAGAGGTGTGGTTAGGCACCACCTGAGCAACGCCACAAGCTGCTGACTCATGGTTGACCAGACCATGGCCTTCACCCTTACAGGTATTAACGGAGACGTCGGCACTGTTGTAGATCATGTTGAGCATTTCTACAGGTACCGATGGGGGCTGCGGAGACTGTGCAGTCATGATGATGCGGCCATTGGGATCAAGACCGTTCTTACGCATCTGTCGGCCAAACAGTTGCATGACGTCCCAACCTTGATCCTTGAGACCCATATGGAGATAAAGTTTGGCATCAGGACGTCCGACTGCAAATTGTGCGAAAGCATCAATCGTGATGTCAATACGCTTACGAGCCTGGTTACGGTTGCCGTTAAAGACAACAAAGGAATCTTCAGGGATGTGAAGCACCCGACGACATTCAGCTTTATCCATGGGATAGAACTGACCATCCGTGATGCCATGGGGAATGACAGTAACCGGTTTGGTTACACCAGAGGCATGGAATTCAGCTGCACCAAATTCGGTATAGACGATAATGCCATCCCAACTGTTGGAGTATTCAGTAAGACAACCAGTCCAGGCATAGGAATCCATTGGCATGTAGGCAATGAATTTGAAACGCCCTTCACCATGGAAGTCTTTAATTTGTGAATAGAGCTGGTTGACAATCCAGCAATCGTTATTTACGAAGACGATATCGGGCTTTTCTTTATCAACAATCTCTCGAATGCGTTGCACACCAAAGGGTTCTTGTTGAAAGCGATTGGAGCTGGGGTACATCTTGAAATGTTTTTGCAGCTCACAGGCATCTCCCCACCAGTTATTGGCAAGGATTACGATTTCATATTTATCTTTTAATCGTTCGACTAGGTTTTCAGTCACCCGTGCGAATCCTGTTTTAGCAACAGCATCCGCTGACCAAAGAATCTTTGGCTTAGACATTCACATTTAAATTATTACTGCTCCAATGTTACTCTGATTCTTCTACTTTGGATTCGTTATATCTAATGCGGACATCACCATAAAGACCACGATATTGCTCAGGGTTCTGTGCAAGCTCCACAATAGAAGGATAATCTTCCAGATTACGGGTTTGTTCTGACTCCCTTAATAAGATGTTCTGGAGAAACACCATACGGATATTGGGGAGTTTATAAACATTGATATTGAGCTGGTGATTAAGAATATCAAGGAGCATGTTCTCAAAACGAGAACGTGACATTGCATTACCGCCATTACAGCGACAGAACTCGCAGTAATTTGCATAGAGTTTTTTATCTGTATTGGCGTAGTAGTAACGGCTTTCCCGAGGAGCAGGGCGACAATCACCAACAAAGGTACCTTTCATCGGGAAGAAGATACAGTTTTGATTCAGCCAATCGATTAGTGGATTAGCTCTGACTTGTTGACGGGTGTTGTACTTCTGGAAATACGGGACCTTTTTGGAAGTCTCCATCAGGTATTCCCGCATTTCATCTTCTGACATTTTCAGAAGCCAGTTGACAAGACCTGGTAAGTGTTCAGTAAATATTCCAGTAGTTCCGTGGGGTCCACAATTGATGAGTGTGGTTTGCTCTTTAGAGCTACCTGTGAAAGGTCGATCGAAGGGAACGGTGAGACGGCGACGATGTAGACCGGAGCTTGGGTCAGTGGATTGAACTTGTTCATTAGCAGTGATGACGATAAGGCCATCAAATTTAAAGTCAGTTTTGGTTTGACGGTACTTGTGTTCAGATGAGATTAGATCGGTACCAGTCAATGCTTTGAGCATGGTTACGTTACCGCCATACCGTTCAACATCATTAAAAAGGATAAGTTTCTTATCTACCATCTCAGCAGTTTCAAACCTATTTTTTTCAATACGCTCCAGTGTGGACACTGTCGCATTTTCAAAACCAACTAAGGCATGGCAAAGGTTGGCAAAAGATGACTTACCTGATTTACCAGGACCAACAACTTCAAGGAACTTTTGGATGTCATCAGCAGAAGTAAGGACTGCTCTTAGCCATGCACGAAGAAGTTGCACACGTTCTTTATCGCCATGCTGTGTGAAATACAACCAGTTGATGATTGGTTCACAGGTGGCATATGGATCGTAGTCATAAGGCAATGAACGATTGATGTAATATTCTTTCTTAAATCCACCTAACTCACCAGTACTGATATCAAAAACACCATTACGGAAAAGGATTAGAGACTTATCTTGATTCCAATAATCATGTTGAAGAACTTGAGAAAGTCCATCGTACATATCGTTAACAAGCTTAAGGCCAAAACCCCTTGGCAGCACTGTATTTTTAAGCAGTTTAAGTTTAGCCCAGAGGTCTCTTTTCATCTGTGGCTGAGTCAATGTAGACCACAGTCCACTGACTTCATATTCATACAAACAAAACTTATTTGATGCAGAAGAAAATAGTAAATTACCCTGATACATCTGGGTAAGAATATCTAAGATTTCATCAGCGGGAGCATTACGCTTACTTTTATCTTCCAGGGTTTCACCACTAGGAATAAAAGATTTTTTGTTAGCAAAAGTTTCTACTAAACTATCTGGCATAATCGGCTCATTGTTTAACATACTTGTCAGTAAATCACTGAGTGCATCAATAGAATCGTCTGAAACTGGCATTACTTTATGGTCTTGTGAGAATTGGAATCCATGCTTTTGAGCTTCTTTATATAGGCTACCAACGGTAAGGCCACCACCTTTGTCAAAGCTGCGCCATTTTTCATGGCATGCACCCTCTTTATATTTCTCTGATTGCTTGGACCATTCATCCCATTCATCAACTAAGGTTTCATCAACAAAATGCAGTGCTTGTCCAGCTGTTAACCAGGTGTCATAATCATCAGCATACTCAGAAGGCAAGGACCAAAGGGCACGGATAGCCTCTTTGATCTCATGTTCATGACCAATTTTGGTATTGATGGCGAAGTTTTCGCCAAACATTCTTGATTGTGTTTCTTCAGGGATACCTTGCTTGGCATTCTTTGCACCAATACCAGCTAAGACCCAGACAGGAATTTCTGGCAGATCATTTACGAAAGTAAAATCTTCATCTGGTTTTGTGTAGTAGCCATCTGTATCTGGGTGGCTACCCATCAGGACGCCTTGGTGACGCTTCCAAAGAATTTCAAGCTTTTCACCTGTACCTTCTGCATGCCATGCGTATTTATTCCTAATAAATTTGTCCCAATCTTTCTTAAAAACTTTGTAAAGTTTCCGCTCTCGGCCTTCTTTACCGCTAAGGATTGTGAGTGTTTTAGGTAAAGCCTGTTCTACAGAGGTGCCTGATATTTCTTGAATTGTTTTATAGACAGTAGGTCCATCAATATCAACCCAGACCAAGCCATAAGGTTCGTTGTATACAGGGCCTGAGAGCAGGCCAACTGCTTTACAAGTATCAGCTTCAATCTCTTTTGAGATTTCTGAAACAGTTTGAGGTTTATTTTGCCAGCCAGCAAGATATGGATTTTTTTTATCGCCAAGGGGAGTTAAAGGCCAATCAACCGGAATCAGTCCAAGATTAATTTCCCCTGGTTGAAGAGCGTTGGACATTCGCTTCACTTGTGAATCCTCACTTTAAATTGTTTTGTAGATTTTGTAATTTTTTTAGCTATTTCAAAAGCATGTTTATGAGCATTTGAAGGCAGCAGAAAGGTATCACCATCGGCAGCGCCAACCATAGCCGATGCGATAGCAGGAATCCACTGCCCCGTGGCAATTGTAATCTCCATGGGGCGTCTTCTGTTTCCAGTTTTAATATCCTATAGCTTGCTAATCCGGAAGCTTATATCAAGTGCAATAGAATATATAAATAGATTAAATAAGTCCTTGACATGGCAGCCAATACTCAGTCAGAAGCTATTTTAGATAGTATTAGAAATTATTTAAAAGATAGAGATGATCAGAATGTTAGCTATGTAAGAGAAAGGCGTGCTGAGCAAGATGCTAATAGAGCCGCAAACTTTGAAGCTGCTGGGATTGGTAATTATGCAGAGTTTATGGGTAGCACTGGCAGGTTTCAACCGGGCCAAACTTCTTCTCAAAAAGCAACAGAAGGTAGTCCTGAACGAGCAGCTTCTGCAATTGAAGCTACTTACGAAGCTATGCGAAAAGGACAACAAGGAGGTGCTGATGGCGGCACGACTCCTGTTTTGAGTGATGGTGGTTATTTCCCTGGTTATTCTAAAACTCCTGCTGCTGCAGAAATTGAAGGCATTAAGTTGTTTCAATCACAATTTAAAAATTTAGCAGAACCAAAAAAAGAATATTTTAAGGTTGCATCAAAAGGAGGCACGTTTGATAAGCTCCTTGGCTATTCAGGAGTAGATCCTAATGTCCAAGCCATTGGCACACCTGAATACAACAAGTTTATTAGTGCAGCTAGGAGTTTAGGAGCTAGAGATATCCCTGGCTCAAAGGCAGTGCAACAACAACTAGGAATAAAAAATATTGATAGTTTAAATGATTTACGAAAAATCTACGATGAGATGATTACCAATAAATTAAAGATGGGTCAGCGGTTTGAAACCGAAGAATCAAAGGCCCTGTCTGGTGCATACGAAGAAGATCAAGCTGTTAAAGCAGCTGATGTACGACGCTATCAAGACATGTTTGGCAATCAGATTACCAAGGGTGAAGTAGAAAAACTATTGAATGTTGAAGGACAGAATCAAGAAGCAGTAAAACAATTTCTTGATGATTACATGAATACTTATGGTGGAGCTGTTACGACTGAAGCTTATGATTTAATTCGGCAATAATATTTTTTAAATATTGTCCGGATCATACATAATGCAACGATCAAGTTGAGAGTAGTATTCGTTTACTACTTTCAACCATTTATCTTGGCAAGAGTCCAAGTGACGCCTGGAGATCTTAAAGAGCTGAGTGCCTTCAGGAGTAGAGACAATAATTGCAGCCTGCTGCACTTTCATATTCAAAGTTTGTTCAATCCCTAACGCATAAGCACCTAGTTGCAGACAGCATTTATTGAATTTCATGTATCCACCGAGACGGTTTCGCCATTCAATAGAACCCTTCTCTAAATCTTTAGGCCACCAACGACAATATGGTTTTACACTCGTCTTGAGGTCAGCAAGTGTGAGCTTGTTGCCTGCAACACCAATGATGTCAGGACTACCGACCCATGGTCTCTCTTCCTCGTCCCTACCCCACACGCGTCCAATACCGTCTGAAGATAAAGCGAACTGGTGGTCATCACGCAAGGGTGTTTCTGCCCAAAGAACTTCTTGAAATTGCGAAAGAATGTCAGGCATACCAGTCCAAAAATCCTGATATTCAACTGGAACGTCAAACTCTTCTTTTTTCAGGAACATCTCCATACAGCTATGTATCGCAGTACCACGTTCTGCTGCAGCTTCTTTGACACCAGGATTATTTTTAGACCACATCTCAAGCTTCTTTTTATTAGCTTCTGATGCAGTTTCAGAAATGATTGTAGTTACAGATGCAGCTGGCCCTGTATGGAAAGGGGTTTCATAATGGCGCTTGCCATTAATAGTAATTCGTGCAGGCTTGGAATTTAATTCTAAAAATCCTTTGGGATCTCGATTGTAAATATCGAAGACAGTTTCAGACTGGTCGTTAACAGGCACGCAGCTTCCTGTATATTAATTTTTATTGTACACCTAAATTAATGGAACGTCTGGATATAATCGGAGTACCGATCCTTACTCAAGGAAATAAATTAGTCAAGCATTTTCAAACAATTGACGTACCTTTAAAGCGGTATTACATCTTAGACAATTCAATGGGGTTAGATTCTAGTGTGGAAGAAGCCATTGATTGGATTTGTGATAACAAGCCGAAGCATATAGAAGAAGTTGTTGTAGTACAAAACAACCAAAATGCAGGCTACCCTGGCAGCGTAAATCAAATTATCAGAGATAATACGGACTGCAGACACTGGATTGTTACTGGTTTTGATTGGTGGGTTAAACCAGGGCAGCTGTCAGAACTGCTTTATAAAACTGGATCATTACCAAACGGTGCGTTCTTAGGAGAGAACGAGACGGATTGCATGTGTGGATTCATGTGGACACCACGCCTTTTAGAGAATGTCGGCTTCTTAGACGAGAATTTTTTCCCTGGTTATTTTGAGGACAATGACTATCGGTACCGAATTAAACAATCTGGTCTGCATGTAATGAAAATTCCTATGTCAGCAGAGCATGATCGTTCTTCTACGTTGAGAAGTAAACCTGAATTTCAACGCAAAAATCAGTTTACATTTCAAAAGAATTATCAGTATTATATAGAGAAATGGGGCGGACCTCCAGGTTCAGAAACCTACGACAAACCTTGGGACAAATATGGCATCGAGCATTGGCATTTCGATCCAACAAGAAGACAAAAGCTACGTTGGAACTAAGATTTTACTTAACCTAGGAACTCAACCCCTGGTCAATAATCTTTGTCGAAGCAAAGAGGCTTCATTGGCAGCACGCCAATATCCCCTTTGTGCACTAATTGACAATGACTTATGTATTGAGCTGGATACTGTAGTTCCTTCTGACGAATTGTATAAGGATTATTTATATTATTCGGGCATTAGCATGCCCTATGTACAACATTGCAGACAACTTTGGCATTCAATTAAACATCTACGCCATGACACCATTCTTGATATTGGCGGAAATGATGGCACGTTACTTAAAGCTTTTCAAAGTCAAACAGACGAGAAGTTAAATCTTTATAACTGCGATGCAAGTCAAACATTTCGCACGTTAAACGAAGAGGCTGGCATTACATATATCAACGATTACTTTAATAAAGATAGCGATGTGCCGAAAGCCGACCTCATCACTACAACAAACGCATTTCAGCATACACCAAACGCAGCCAAGTTTGTTGAAGGTATTGCTGAAAAGCTTGACGGTACCTGGATTCTGGAGTTTCCTTATACGTTACGTACTTTACAAACTATCCAGTTCGATCAGTTTTATCACGAACATTATTACTACTGGCTTGTAAAGCCCCTGAAAAAATTATTATCCCAATTTGGGTTAAAAATCTACCATGCAGAAGAGGTAGATATTCATGGCGGATCTATGCGTCTATGGATTACAAATAAGAAAGAATATGCAGATACAGAAGCTGCAGAAAAGTTTATTAAAGAAGAAGAATCGTATGACTACAATGCGTTTTATTCACGCACATTTCATAAGATCGCCCGTGATTCTATTTTCTTAAATAAGTTAAAAGGTAAGACTGTTTTCTTTGGTGCTGCAGCAAAAGGTTGTGTTTATCTCAATGCTCTTAACTCATTTTCAATATATAAAGATAGTTATGTTGTTGATGACACTCCCCATAAGCAAGGGAAGTATGTGCCAGGCGTTGGCTTAGAGGTTGTTGATCGGGAGTTTTTCTTGAAAGATAAGCCGGATAACGTTGTTATCTTGGCGCACAACTTCGCAGGTTACATCCGTACCAAGCTTAGACAGGATGGCTATCAAGGACGGATCATTACAATGCTCCCTGATATCTATATCGATGAAATCCAGGATCATGTTTACGGAGTTGGTAAATGAATTTAGCACTTTTTTATCACGTTTATCCTGGTAACGGTTGGGAGGAAATGTACCAAGAACAACTTGGTGCGTTATTAACAAGCAACTTATATGAGCAACTTAGTTATTTTCATATTGGCTTTAACGGGAGCCTTGATCTTCTCGCTGTTCCAGAGCGTGCTGTTGCTGTCGAGAATCAGAACAAACAGGAAGAAACAAATACTTTGGAAGCACTACGAGATTGGTGCAAAGAAAATCCCAGTGGTTATGCCTTGTATATCCACACCAAAGGTTCCTCGCGCAAAACGAAGTATACAGAAGATTGGCGGCGCGTTATGCAATTCTTCTGTGTACATAACTGGAAGCAGTGTGTGGAAGATTTGGAATCTGGTTATGAGACTACTGGGATCAATTGGCAGGAAGATACATCCATGGGATATTGGCCGCACTATTCAGGAGGTTTCTGGTGGGCGAAAGCGTCGTATGTAGCAGTTAATTGTGAAGACAGCTATTTATCAGATCCTTTACGTTTTATGCGTGAGTTTTGGATTGGAAGCGGCAAACCAAAAGCCAAGAATTATTGGGAAACTAACATGAATTTAAAGGATAAAGCATACCACTATACCCAACCTTATGGTAGAAATATATATAGTAAGGATTACTTAAACGGCGTGGCAATGGATCAACCTCATTGGAAAGAGCCTAATGAAAAGATGGCACGTATGTTGGTAGATCTTAATATCAACGGTTTTGAATATTCAGGTGGCACTGATAAAAATACAATTCATAATTTCACAGGTATCTATGCGTATTTGTTAGATCAGTACCGCGACATGAGTACTTGTAAGTTGTTGGAGATTGGTATCCAGCACGGTGGTTCTGCTTTGCTATGGCATGAGTGGCTGCCTAATGCGCAGATGACTTTAGTTGATATTCAGGATATTGTTCCTGATGTGATCTGGGATCAATTAGATCCTGATCGTTATGACTTTTATCAAATGGATGCATATACCAAAACCGGTATTGAAACTTTGGGTGTAGAGACCTATGACATCATTATTGATGATGGTCCCCATACATTAGACAGTCAGAAGTTTTCACTGATGCATTACTCCAAGTTCTTGAATCCTGGAGGCGTACTTATTATTGAAGACATCCAGTCTCCCTCTCACCTGGATCAGTTGTCAGATTGTGTGCCTGAAATGTTTAAAGACGGTATTCGCGTATTTGATGTTCGTGAGACCCGTAATAGATACGATGATTTAATTTTTGCTATCGTTAGGGAGGAGTAAGTCGAACTCCATAAATCTAGTAAACAATAGTTCCCAAGGTTCAACGGTTTAAGGAAGAAAGAGAGGGCTTAATCGCCCTCTTTTTTTGTTATTATTTAGAAAGATTAAATGTGTGCGTGGCACGACGAAAGGATAACTTGAAATACAGATATGGCATCACAGAAGAAACATATGAGCAGATGTTAAAAGATCAAGATCATTGTTGTGCTATCTGCAAAGAAAAGCCTAAAAAAAATTTAGCAGTAGACCATTGCCACAAGACAGGAAAAGTACGTGGTCTTTTATGCATGAACTGTAATAAAGGACTAGGTATGTTTAAAGATGATGAGAATAGAATGAATACAGCGATACAGTATTTAGCATTTAATACGACCGTAGAAGATTTTATCCTCCACGGTCGTAGCTATATCCCAAAGGATATGGATTCAACTATTACGCAGAGTGGCCTTAACCATCCATGAAGCACTAAAGCAATCTTCAATTAGTTCACCACAGTAATTTTCGATATCATAAGCTTCCATTTTGCCAGCAAGTTTAGCGACTTTTTTACATGCCATACCAAAGGCTTCTAAGTTTTCGTAGTAAGTAATCAGCATTGATGCTCCTGCATAGGCAGTGATATGACTAAACCCTTTACAAGCACCAAGCAATCCTTTGGAACACATGGGCATCAAGAAGTCCAAGGACCTAACAAGTTCGCCTATGCGGTCCAATTGCGCCTGGTGTTTTTCGTATTGTTCCTTGGAAAACTTGTGTACGCCAAAGAAATTCCCGGACTCATAATTCAAATGCAACAGGTGCGACTGGAGCATCAGATTTGCAGCATGGCCGGAAAGCTTGATCAATTCATTAGCCAATCGAGCTACGGGTTCACTCTTTGGCTTGCCCTGTGGATCATTGCTTACTGGTTCTTCTTTCCCTTGAGGTCTGGGTTCAGGTGGTTGTTCAGGAGTCCCGCTAAACATGATCTAATTACTTACACAATATTCTACATTTTAAGATAGATACAGGAATTAACAGCAATTAATTATGCCTAGGATTTGGTATTCAGGAGAGCTGGTCGATGCAGTAGTAGTGGTAAACGAAACGACTTTTACTTCAGGTGAAACTGGAGCATGGCAAGACGGGACGTTGTTTAGGAAAGTTTATGTTGTAAATGCTTCAGGCTAAAATATATAGATAAGTATTTGATAGTCAGATGTCACAAGGACGTTATGTTTCCGGTGAACTAGTAAGCACTGTTTACGTTGTAAACATGACTTCAGGAGGAGGCAGTGCGGTTGATTCCGTCTTTGGCCGTACCGGAGCAGTTACTGCAGCCTCTGGTGACTATGAAGTTTTTTATTTAAAAAAAGATACTGACGGACAAACACAAACCATTTCAGGGAATGGTTTGATTGTAACTGATGGCCCTTTAACTGTAACGGGTGACTTAACTGTTGGTTCTGATATTCTTCCTGTTGTTAGTGGCGGCAGTAATTTAGGTAGTGCAGCACTGCCTTTTAGCAGTGGATATTTTAGTAGCGGTAGTGTATTTATTGGTGACTCACATCTTACTTCAACAGGAAATGATTTATATGTAAATGGTCAAGTAATTTACCAGAGCTTTGAAACTCTAAGTGATTTTGCATTGCAACCTGCAAGCGGAACAGCTCCAATCAGCCGCAACACCGCCCATGTACAAACCAATAACGTCTCTTCAGGTAATGTTGGACTTGGCATCATTGGCTCTGCGTACACTTACTGGTCGTTTGCTCCAGAAGGAGAAGGGGCAGGGACAATTCTTGATTACTTAAGAAATGTCGCTTCATTCCCTATCAACGTTGACATTCAAAGCACTACTATTGAAGTAACTGAAGCTGTTTATCAAACAGGAACAGGCAATGGATCAAGTTTAAGGCTTAGGCACCCTAGTTTCAACAATTCCAGTCAGGTAGGTGGACCGGGCACATGGTCGCTGGCTTTAACAGCTTCTCCGACAACGCCTTTAGCTGATGGAGATATTCTGCAGTACGTCAGCGCAGACTCAAAATTTAAGCCAGTTCAAGGAACAGGTCTTCGTTCTGCATTAGGTATTGGTGAATATGTTGATGATGCAGCTGCTGGTACAGGTGGCCTTACAACAGGAGAACTTTATTACAACACCACTAGTTCAAGTTATGTCTTAAAAGCCTAATAGGTAGGCGATTGTAAAATAAACAAAAGGATTAAATACAAATGAGCCAAGGACGTTACTATAATTCTGAATTAGTCAGTACTGTTTATGTTGTTAATCCGCAAACAATACAAACTTCTGGCACAACAAGTACCGATGCCTTTGGCCGATTAAGAGTATCAAATCCTTATACTTTATTTGACTCTGCCCATCGTTATGTAGACAATGGTAAATGGGCAGAGTCAACAACAGCTGGAGGCAGCTCTAGTTTTAATAGTGATCAAGGTTTGATTGATATGAATGTAACCACCGCTTCAGGAGCGGAGGTATTAAGAGAAACAACACGAGTTTTTAATTATCAACCTGGCAAATCACTGCTATCAATTTTATCTTTTAATTTTAATGAAGCCAAAGCAAATTTAAGGCAACGTATTGGTTACTTTGGAACAGAGAATGGTTTTTATTTAGAACAAGAGGGAACGGAAGAACCTGCTTTTGTAAAACGTAGTTCAGTTACTGGCTCTCTTGTTGATACAGCAGTTAAACAAACAGATTGGAATGTAGATCAATTAAATGGTACAGGTCCTTCTGGAATTAATTTAGATCTTTCAAAAGTACAAATTGTATGGTTTGATTTTGAATGGCTTGGTTCCGGCACTGTACGTTGTGGCTTTATTATTAATGGCGCCTATATTCATTGCCATTCTTTCCAGCATGCAAATGAAATACAAAGCACATATGTTACGACTGCAACGTTACCAGTAAGAGTAGAAATTACTAATACAGATGTAACAGCTAGTAGCAGCACATTAAAACAAATTTGTGCAACAATTTTATCAGAAGGTGGTTATGAACTTAGAGGTGACGGAGCTGAAGCAAAGTTACCAATTGCAAGTCCACGTGACTTGACTTTAGTTTCTACTAAATACCCTGTAATTTCTTTACGTCTTAAAGCAGATAAATTAGATGGGGTAGCAATTCTTGACTCATTAAATGTTTTAGGCATTACTAACAATGCAAACTATTGCTGGGAAATTGTACAAAACGGAACTACAACCGGCGGCACTTGGACAACTACAAGTACTGATTCATTAGTTGAGTACAACATTACTGCTACCGGATATAGCCAAGGAGATGGCGAAGTGTTAACTGCAGGTTTTTCTGTTGGCTCAAATCAAGGGTCTACAACATCTGAACTACATCGTTCAGACCTGCTTCAGTACCAGCTGGAACGTAATAGCTTTACATCAACACCTTTTGAAATGATTTTAATTGCATCCACTGATGTAGCTGGATCAGATATTTTAGCTTCAGTTGGCTGGCAAGAAACCACTAGGTAGTTTTTATGGCAAAAGGAGATCTATTAAGGGGAGCAGCATTAGGTAACTTAGGTTTTTTTGCTGTTACTACCAAGCTGGATGTTATTGAGCCGACACTTGAGACCTTATCAGGTCTTACGTTGAACTCTGAAAATAACTCTACTTTTTTTACTTATGATTCTTCTGGAAATGTAACTGAAATTTCAGGTGGGGTAAAACAAATATCATTTACATATGATGTCGATGGAAACATTAGCACCATTGAAAAAACAGTAGGAAACTTTAGTACAACTAAAACAATCAGCTATAATAGTTCAGGAGAGGTAACCTCAATTTTAGTTAACTAAAAATAAATCATGCCCTTAATCGTTGATCCCGATAACCTAAACCAAGGAACAGAAGTTGCTTTTAACACTACAGCAAAGACAATTACTTTGTCTGAGGCGGGCAACCTTTCAACCGATGGTGTGACGCTTAAAGCATTGTATTCTTTCTGTAAGGAAGAATGGAAAGACGATGCAACTTTAATTCCCTTTGAGTTTCCGTTTATTCCAATTACCGACGAATCTTTTGAATTAGTCGAAGGCTGGGATTTTGCTAACGATGCGTCTCGTTATTTGATTCGTACTGCCGGTTGGGCAGTTAAAAATACCAGCGGCAATACGACACAAGAATGGGCAGGTATTGTTGGCCTGGGTTCAATTGAAGCTGATGACCAGCTTTATTTTGATCAGGGAGCTGGCGCTACCAATGTCCAATTAAGTGGTCAGGTCAATCAAGCGGTTCAAACTTTAAGTGACCCAAATGGTGATGGAGCCTATGGAGATGGCTTTGACCGTAGGGCTTCTTTTGATTTGTATGTAAGGGAACAAGCTCAGATTTACGGCAAGTCTGACCTGACAGCAATTGGTGTGACGGGCAATATGCAGCCCATTGCTTATCGTTTCCCGCTGCAGACAAGTTCAGATTCTAAGGTTACTGTTTCTGATAACGATATTGATACTCTTTCCCCTTATACGGGTATGAGTGTTACGTTCTACGCAACACCTCAATCAAGAGATATTGCCGGAACTACTTATCAATTTGGCATTATTGTTGATGCTAATAACGGTACTGCAGAACAAGTTTATCAATGGCTTCAACGTCAATTGCGGAAAGCAACTGATATTGATGCAGGAACTAGTGGTCAAATTGGTAAACTTACTGATCAGTTTTCAGAATTTATTGGAGACAATCTTTACACCCTTGCAGTTACCAATGACCAAGGTGGTGGCGTTGGTGTTTACATTGATAATACTCAGCTTGTTGACATCAACCGTTATTTCTTCTGTGATAACAATGGCGCTGTACATACTGCTGCATTTGTGGCAGTAACAACAATTGACTTTAACGGCAACTTAGAGAACGATGCATCTGCAATTTGGCGGATGTTCTACACTACTAACCCTGCTGGTAACTATGGAACTGCTAATGCAGTTATTGTTCATGCTGCAGATGAAGTAGAAGGTACTGACATTAGTTTTACAGCACCTGATTTAATTAATAGCAGCAGTACTGACTTTACAACTGCTTTCGCAGTTGATGAATACATTCATGTACAAGGTACTAGTTCTAACGACGGCTATTACAAGATTGCATCTGTAACCACCAATCAAATTGAATTAGTACAACAAACAATTTCTACTGAATCAGCGGGTAGTACATTTACTATTACTCAAGCTGCAATGGGTGATGTAGGCGCTCAAGATTTTGTTGAAGTTTCTTTTGACTATGACAACAATGTTCAAGGTGGACGAACTGCAAACACAGATGCAGATGTAACTGTAGTTGCAATTGGCTTATCAACAGGTCAGTATGTTTCTGTTGAAAGTACAATTGCAAGATCAAAAGAAAATAGTATCTCCCTGGTTGCTCCGCTTGAGCGTAACTACAGCAACCCTTGATAGACTACTAAGAGATAAGCGGAATAAAATATGGCAGCTCAGTCAATCACAACTGATTTGACTCTGGTTAATAACGCAGAGCCAGGTACGTTGGGAGACTGGTCTGCCTTGGGTGGTGGACAGGCAGGTACTTCAGAAGAAACTGATTATTTTATTCAAGGTAGTACATCAATTTCCAAACAGGTTAAGCAAGAAACCAAAGGGATGCATGCTGATGCAGGCTCATCTCAAACGTTTGGAACAGGCGATCATGTTTATGTATGGATGTATTCCACTACACCTGGTGCAGGTGATACTAGAGCTAATGGTGGATTACGAATTACTTTAGGAGCCAGTGCTAGCGCACGCGATGAATTTTATGTAAACGGTTCAGATACATATAAATATGGTGGCTGGATTTGTTATCCAGTAGATCCTACTGCAACGCCAGATAATGTGATTGGTGCTGGAGCAGGTACAACACCACGTTATTTTGGCGGGATTATGAGTAATTCCGTTTCAGTTAAAGGCGTTAATTTCGGTGTTGATGTTATTCGTTATGGTACAGGTATTGATGCAACAGGCGGTGGTAGTCCTGATCCGGATTTAACATTTAATGATATTGCAACAGAAGATGCTTTAAATGCAAATGCCTATGGCATTTTGCAACCAACAGCAGCAGGTACATCCTTACAAGGTCGTGTTCGTATTGGTGCAGATGATACGACAACGACTACTGTATTTAATGATGTTGATGCTGTGCTTACAAAAACAAACAATAACCCTACCGGCGTTAATCAAAAGACAGCTTCTAATTTTTCAGGAATTATTCTTGCAGGCAGCCAAACTACTGCAACATTTAATGGTTGTTTGTTTATTGGTTTAGATACAACTGATCTTGGATTTTTTGATTCTGGATCAGCAACCAATTTAGCTACTGTAACTTTAACCAACACAACGTTTTTGGATTGGGGCACAACAACATTATCAAGTAGTACAACAACTACAAACTCAACATGGAAAAACTGTGGTGCAGTTACATTAAACAGTGGTTCAATTTCTAATTGTACGTTTCAAAACAGTGATCCAGTTGTTGCAGGAAATGATTTAGCAAATATTTCTAATTGTTCATTTACTCGTGGTTCAAATACACATGCTATTACTACAAGCATTAGTACAGGAACAATTAGTTTTGTTGGCAATAGTTTTAGTGGTTATAACGCAGCTGATGGTCAAGCTGACTCTGCAATTGAATTTACTGCTTCTACAGGAAGTGTGACCATTAATGTATCAGGCGGTGCTACACCATCAATTCTTAAGCAAGCAGGTCTTACGGTTACTTTCCAAACTAGTTCTACTTTGACCTTGACAGATTTGCAGTTAAATACAGAAATACGTATTTATAATGCAGGAACAACTACAGAAGTAGCAGGTGTAGAAAACTCTGGTACATCAGAATCATTCTCGATTAGTGTATCTTCTGTTGATATTGTGATTCATGCTTTAGGCTATATTTATCAAAAGCTTTCCAACGTTGATACGTCAACTAGTAGAAGCTTACCTATCCAACAACAAGAAGATAGGCAATATGAAAACCCATAAGTTGAATAAGTAACATGTCTTTTAGTTTTGACGGTTCAAATAAATTAATTGTCTGTGCTTCTGGTTTAACACAGTTTTCAGCCAGTGAAGTATATAGTCGCTGGAAAGAATGGACAACTTCAGGAGACAATTTAAAATTTCAACCAGCTTTTCAGAATAGCGTTGGTGGCAACGCTTTAGGCGGTGGCGTATTACTTGGAGCCTATTACTTTTTAACTAACGGTTGGAAGATACGACCACAAGAGTCAGATCATACTTTAATTGTGGAGGGTAATTTATTCCCTGTGCCGGATACAGCAGGATTGTTTGTTAATACTTTGGGATCATTTAATGTGATTATTGCAATGAGAACAAGTTCATTGACACAGCAAGTTATTGTTTCAGAAGAAGGAAGCTTAACTGCTTCTGGCATTGCAGATGCGGTGTGGTCAGAAGACTTGAGTTCTCAGCAGCAACTAAATACTGCAGGCGATATTATTAAAAAAACAAAAACTATATCTACATTAAATCTTGGAGCATAATGCATAATACTATTTACTGGAAAGGAAAAGAAATAAATCCAGATGATATTGATCCGGATATTTTGTATTTGATTGAATCATTTTTATTTAATAAAATTGCTCCTGTAGGAAACCATGCGTCATATTCAAAAGAGAGAGCAAGACTAAGGATTACTTTATTCGGAGAAGAAAACGGAGAAGAATATGTTGATCATTATTTAAAAGAAAACTAATGTATTTATCTCAAAAAGAAAAAGTATTATTAAGTTTTTTAGGTATAATTTTTATTTCTCAAATTTATTTTTTAGGCATGGCAGTACAGTACTGCAAGAACAACGGTGGTTTAAATGACTGCCCTGAGATAGGAAAACGTGTAGAAGTTACATTTGCTGGTATGACTGCAACTGTCTTAGCATTAATAACGAATATAGGAACCGGGAGGTCTGCAAAATGAATCCAAAGAAACAACACCAAAAATTACATAATCTTAGTGTTGAAGCAGATCAATGCACAACACGAGAGGAGGCACAACGAATTATTCGTAAAGCAGACAAAGTACACAGCAAGTTAGCATTCCATCAGTATTACTATGGACAAACACCAAAAGGAAAACTGGTCTAAAATTAAAACCCACCTTGAGCAGGTGGGTCAAACAGATAATATGTTTTATAAAAGAGCTTGTGCAATCTGTAAAGATTTACAAGATCCAATGGAACATCCTGAAATCAATCAAAAGTAAAGCTAGGAGAAGACTCAAACTTACTAAGAGCAAGTAAATCATCTAAGATGGTTACTTCTTGATTGTGCCATTCCTTTTGCATATGAATAGCTTCTTGCAATGCATTATGAATGTCTTCACCGGTAAGACGGTGTTGTTCTAAGACATCGTAAGGTTCACAAGAACTAGAGAGGATGTCTTCAAAGGCAAGTACCAGCTTTTTATAGGCTTGGTACTTGCTTTCTGCATCCATAGAGGTCATAGCATGACTAGTGTCATGCATATTTTCTCTTGATGTTTTTGCGTCAGTCATGGAGTGTGGTCACAAATTCTTCTGTTTGATTAACAGAAGTTTTTTCTGCTTCTAATTTAACGTATTCTTCAATAGCTTTTTTGCGATCGAAATACATTTGTCTGCAATAGGGACCAGCTTCAGTTAAGCAAAAATTTTCCCATAGCCCAGTAAATAACCCATTGGTGCGACCGGAGCATTTGTACATGTGCTCCATGAAATCAGCCTTTTGTTGTTCGGATTGGACGTTCCAGCCTGCGAGGTAATCTGTGTTCATTGGGCGAGGAGTTCAACGGAGACTACATCACTAAAGATAGCTTCAACATCGTCTTCGCGGAAGTCATTAAGGACACGATGCAAATCATCATGGACTACTTCTGCGAACTCTTCTGGAGTACGACCTTGGAACGGATCGTAAGCTACTTCAAGTTCCAAATGAAACTTCATTTGGGCAACAGGCTTGGACACTTTGCGTATGTAAAGGTAATTAATTCTATTATTTATCCATTAATCTTTCAAGATTATCAACAGTAGAACCTTCATATTGAGATAATTTATTTTGAATAATATTGGCATACGTAATAGCAGCTTCTACAATTTCTTCTGAATCAAGAGCTTGAGAGATATTTTGATTAGCAAGCAGGCCAGCAACTAGTGTTGTGACCTGCCATTCCATGCGACCACCAAGAAATGCAGTGAGAGGTGTACCCCCTTTTGTAAAGTTATCAAGGATGTAATAGATGTGCTCTTCGTAATTTTTGGAGTTCATCTTTTAGTAATACTTTATTTTATTTTACTGTGCGTCAGTCATTGTTGTCTTCCTGCTGCCAGTCGCGACCGCCAATTGTGCCGTGGACTGTGCCTATGACATCGCCTTTGACATCGTCATGGACACGAGTGACATACCAAGTGCCGTCAACATCCTGCTCAAATGTAACAAGCTCCAGGGCTTCGCCGAGTGTGATTTGGTTAGTCATCAGTTGTCCTCCTGTGTGGTGTCTGCCAGTTTACGCATCAATTCATCATTCTCTTCAAACGTTCGTTGTAGAGCACGTTCAATACCTTCTTCACCACAAACATCAGAATTTGCTTGTGGAAGATCTACGACTTCTGTTCGCACTAAATAAGGGCAAACAGATGAATTAACGCAAGCACTCTGGGAGTCAGCATTTGTCTCTACATTGTCAAGGGCGTAACACCAACCACAATCCCAGTACTTGCATGTATTGCTCATTGGTCGTCCTCCTGTGTGGTGGTGGGGCGCATTGCTTTCTTGAAGTCATCAAGAAAAGATTCCGTGAGGAAATAACAGCCTGCACCCACGTAATCTTCAGTATTACTTTTTAACCATTTGGTTACTTGTTTCAACTGCCAATCGGTAGCGGTACGCATGACTCGTCGAGTAGATGGACAGGGGTCTTGCCACTTGAGCCAGTCGTCTTTGTTGTCGTGCCAGATTTGGCAGCAAAGCTCGTCAGTTAGTGGGTGGTTGGTCATTAGTATCGATTGTTTTTAAAGTTTGCCACCTACAACACTCGCTTTAGGAGCACTGGTCCAACCATCAAAAGTTCCTTGCATAACAGGGATGTGAATATTATCAGTGCAATACCGCACTGCTTCTTCAGTCATCCCTGTCACCATACGAGTACCGTCAGTAAGAACACTGGTAAATAAACCAAAGCGTGATTCTTCAATCGTATACTCGTACATAGTGTATTAATAACTACTGCATATAATACCAGTAAGCATGAGCAGCGTTCGTGTGATAACGTTTTGCATTGATTAATTTAATGCGACGTTCATGAAGTTGATCAATTTTACCTGCGTTGTAAGGGACATCCTGACGATTCTCTAATTCCATTTCAGAATCTAAAGCTTGCATTTGCATTTCAATATCAGAGACAGCGTGCTTGTGGCACTGCTCTTTAACAATTGCATCAGCTTCAGAAGTAGGAACTTCTAAAGAGTTATAGAAACTTTTTTGTAATGAAGGATGAAATTTGGTCCAAGTTGTAGGTTCAGTTTTCATTGGCGTTAAGGATACGTTTGACTGTGATGCGGTGGTTTTGTACGACTTGTACTCCTTTAGGGAGGATGTGACCTTGGGCGTGGGCGTCTTTGATTGCGTCGAGATTTGGTACGTGTCGATGCTTGATTTTTTCATCTGCCCGAAGGATGTTCTTGCCATCTAAGGATTTAGTAATGGTGGTAGTGATTACCTCTTCAACCATAGCGAACCGCTGCTGGTCGTCAGTGGACCAGTCATCAACACTGCCGGTTATTTCTACTGAGGGTGTGGGCAAAGGAGAAATGTTGAACTCATAGTTCTTACCAGTAATTTTGTTGCCGTCAGTAAAACCACGACGTCTGATTTCTTTAAGGATGGAACGCAGTGCTTCAATCTCTGCCTTATGGTGTTTGATTGCAGAGTCTAGTTTTTTCTTTTCTTCTACTCCAACTTCAACTAGCTTTTCATGTTGGGTGAGATGGTAGTGGATACCATCAATTTTGCTAGACCGGAGCCTGGCGCAATGCTCCAGTTCAGAGAGTGCCAGCTCTTTGGAGTCAGGAGTAAGGAGAGACAGACTGCTCGATAGGGCAGCATAGTGTTTGTAAAGCTCAAAGGTATTGAGCTTATCCAATTTGGTTGGTGTGATTTGGTTCATGAGAAACCTTTAGTGGAAGGTGGGAGAATGATACGAGTTTTTTGTTTTTTGTTTTGTTTACATTCAGTTTTGTACGCTTTGTTATAACGCACAGTGGCTTTGGTTAACAAATCTTTATACATTTCAATCCATTCATTTGTTGATGTATTAATACCAACAAAATGACTATTTGTATTAGTAATAGTATCTAAAACATTTGAATATAATTGCATCTCTGTTTTATGTTTTATAGATTGCTTTAGTGACTTTTGTTCAATTTGTTTGAGTTTCCAAGAAACTTGATAAAGGATTTTATCTAGATCTTGAAAATGCTCACCTATTACACCATAGTCTTTACTTTTGTTAGTCCTGATGTAGGGTTTAACGCGGCCAACAAAAAACTGTTTAGTAAAAAGTTCTCTGCCTTTTGTATTTTCTGCCCCTGGTTCTGTAACCCATAGATGATCAAGAATGAAGAGAGGAGGTGATTTCATGTATGCAGTGTTGGGATTCAGTTCATATACGTGTGTATTAGAAAGCAACAGATGAGCAGAGTCATTTTGCTTTCTATGTTCTTTAAACCAGCCTTGAATAAGAACTAACTTATTCTCTAGCGGTGTAAGTTCATGTCTCATAAGAATTGTGAAGTAACAAAGTTGACGACCATGGCAAATGCCATAGACACTACAGCTGAAGCTACTTCTTGAACAAAAGAAGTGAAGGCATTAGCAATGAATCCGAACATTAGTTAGCTTTGAATGCGTGTGCGATTTGAATGAGTGAGGTGTGAGGGAAAGGCACGAAGCCCTTCTCTAGCATGTTGTCAAAGAGATCCCAAGCGTGGGTCTCATTGAATGATTCTTGAGCTTTGTAATGCCGCCACATTTTAAGTGGAGCATTTTGTCCATGCTTGGTGTAGATGATAGAGAGTTTGCCATGCTCTTTACCCAGAGCAGGAGGTGCATAATACCAAGCTGTAGCTGTTTCTGTCATGTGACCACGGCAAGATTCAATAAGTTCAGATCGAGCAGAAAGGAATTTACGATACCTGGCAAACCAGGTCATGTGTTTGCAGGATGGTTGGAAGTCAGGAATATCCTGACGAATTTGATCAGCAAGATTGGACTGACGTTGGAAAGAACCACAACTGCAATAAGGCTGTGGTGTCTCATCATCTTCTACTTCATCATCAGCAAGTGTTGGTGCTTTGTAACCAGCTGTTTTACCATCAGGTGAGATGAGGTAACCCAGATCAAAACTACCAAGAGCAGCTTTAACTTTTTCTTCTGAATCAAGTAATGAGTACTTGTCTACCCATCGACGTTGAGCTTGAGCATTGACGAGGTCAGCAGTGCCTTGGGCTTGGTAGTGCCAACCTTTATGCATGATGTAGCAGTTGTTGCGCCAGATGCTAGGTCCACGAAAGTTAGGGCCAAGGTAAGCAAAGAAGTTAGGAAGCCTGGTCGTGAAATCAGTAAAAGCTTCTCGTACTTTGTCAGCTTGATATGACTGCTGAGAGCCATCGTTTCTAACGATGATCAAGTCAGAGTCATTGAGGTAAGTACCAGCAATGTCTGTGTCATCAAAATCAGAGAAGGCACGTCTGATGTTTGATCTGGAGTAAATGAGGGACTGAGCCTCGCTGAGTTGTTGAAGTTGTGATTCCATGTAGAATGATGAATAAAATTAAATAGAATGCTGAACTTTGAACAGTCACCAGAAGAGGAATTCTGGAAGATCAAGATGACCCGTTACATTGAGGACTGTAGTTCAGTAGAGGAATTAAAGCAGATCGCAACCATGCTTGTCAACATAGCTGCGACCCGCCAGTGTGTGATCAAAGGTCTAGTGAAAGATGCACTAGATCAAATGGATCATAACTTCTCGTCAGAAGTTTGAGTCTGCTCCGAGGTCATCCCTGGAAGCCTTGGTTGTTGAGGGGAGGACTTCAACGGTAGCATCAGTCGTTCTTGACTCCGGAAGAATACTGACACCTTCCGCGTTCCCATACGCACCATTGAGCCGACTAGCATCCTGGCGGGCATGTTGGTTGATGTAGTCGTTGTACATCTCTTGGAATTTCCAGGTTGATTCACGATCTTCATCAGGAATAGACATTGAATCAAGAGAAGCAACTGCTACTTCTTGACTGGTGTAATCCGGGATATCGAATGATTCGATAGCACAGATTTCAACGTTGTTTGATCCACGCATATCACTGCTTAGCTGTGGGCAAAAGACAGTGGTTGCATAAAACTTTTCGTTGAATTGCAACGGAACTTCAGAGTCTAGTGCTTTAGACAAACACTTAGACATTTCCTTTTCATACAGACGAATCTTTTCAGAAACATCTGTACCGTTCAAACCTTTGAGGGTAAGAACCATCGGGATTTTATGTGCCCGCTTGTTGTCATTAGTAAGGATGTAAACCAAATACTTTGTGCGAACAGAATACTTACGTTTGTACATTTCATTTTTGCTAGCAGCTAAATCAGCAGCTGTTTTATCTGCTTCAAACAATTCCTTGACTTCAGGATCTTCAAACGTACCAATGCATTGACGCATTCCAAACTGTTCTTCCACCATTAAAGGTGAACGTAACAGCACCTGAACCCGTGGACGTTGAAGATTAAGACCTGATTCTTTAGTCATGTTTGGAGCCATGCCAAAGGCATGCTCGTAATCAAAGATGATTGCACCTTTGTCGAAGTCTTTTTCAGTTGCAGTCCACCCGCAATTGTCAAGATCAGTAGAACGAACAAACCAACCACGCTTCTTAGATTTATTAAGAGGCTGGATGGTAACAAGCGGCTGATATCCACTGACAAATTTCTTGTCATTGAACATCGCAAACGAATCAAGTTTGCGTTTAGCTAAAGCAGATGAAGTCGAGGTCATAATCAGGGTTGATTCGAGGTTGTGTCCTGGGCCTTACGCTGCATGCAGCTGCCCAGGTAAGTGCGCTTAGTTTAGCTCAGAAAGGATCATTGTCATCATTAGATGAGGGCAGATCAGGTAAGCCATCGGACCACACATCTGGTGCAGGAACAGGAGCTGCCGCTACAGGTTGTGGTGCAGGTGCCGGATCATCTGCATTACCCCAGAGAGAACTGGGTGTACTACCTGGAGCAAGCTCAGTTGATGGTTTGATCTCACCTGATTCTGCTTTTGGTGCCAAGGTCATATTGACCAGTTGAATTTTGGTGGAGTACCTCTGTTCATTAGATGCTTTATCAGTCCAGCCATCAGTGACCAACCGACCAGAAATAGTAAGACCAGTTCCCTTTTTGGTCATGGTTGCTACCAGCTCTGCCAAGTTATAGCGAGCTGATGCTTCATTAATGGCATAGAAGTTATAAAGATCTGCCTGTTGCTTACCCGTATTAACAGATATGGTTTGGTTAGAAATTACATAACCACCTTCAGTAACACGGTAAGCACGTTCATCAGTGCGATCTACATCTTTAATGCAACGACCACCAAGAATCACATCGTTAATGATTCCAAATTCACCAGGATTAACGGGATAAATCAAACCACCGTGGAGTGAGTGCTCACGCTTTTTCAAGTCATGACGCAACTTGGCACCAGCAACAAAGAGGTATGAACCTTCTTTGATGGTTTGCATCACACGATCTTGTTCAGCTTTGGTGTAGATGAACAAGGTAAGAGGTGTTGCAACCTTCCCTTTACCAGCAGGTGGAGCAGTGACATTAACAATCACATTGGTGCGATTTGCATCCACGTAAACTTGACGTGGATCTTCTGCAGCTTGCAATGAAAGAAAGGCTTTGTTCATAATCCGATCCTTTAAACGGTTTTGTCTGGGGCTTACACCTTAAGGATGCCCAGTATCAGTGCGTCGAGTACCAGGTGTAGCCTGTTTTAGCGTCACCTTCTATCTTGCAACGAAAGCTATAGAAATTACCGGCGTCCACAAAAGCAGAAAGAATAAGAGGAGTAAGACTCGTTTCCAAACCTGGGCGACAAGAGATTTGTATTTCATCATGTATAAATGCGTGTTGATGCCAGTCTTGACCGTAGATAAAACCTGCTTCTGTCAATGCATTATGCACATTGACAACAACTTGTTTCATAATGATTGCACCTGCTGATTGCAAAAGCACATTCAGTGCTTTGAATTCTGATCTGCAATACAAAGGTCTACGATCTAAACCAAGAAGATAACCACGGTTACTTAAGTTCTTTTCAAGAAGTTCTTTAAGGGACTGTACGGCTGGGACTTTGGACATGAAGGAAGAGATGGCAGATCTCCCCAGTTGTTTGAGTCGATCAGGATCTTTTTCCTGTGGATCCACAATGCTACCTGCCTTAAGGAAACCACACCCATAAAGAACAGCATAGAGAAGACGCTTACTAATATCTCTTGTGGCAACTCCAAACATTTGTTGATTGTATGTATGAATGTCTTGCGCATCATCAATAACCACATTTCCGTATTCACCATCATCCCATATAGCCAAGTATCCAGCCAAGCATCGTAACTCCAAAGCTTTGGCATCTGCCCCAATAAGAACCCAGTCATTAGGAGCATGGAATAAAGAACGACATTCTTTGCCGTAGGGTGAATAAGCAGCAGGAATTTGCGCCATGTTGGGATTACGGTGACTTGCTCGGCCAGTGATACAACCATTGGTAATAAGGTCACCGTGCATGTAGCCATCTTCTGAGACCAACTTGAGCCATGCATTTTTACCGTCTTTAATTTGCCCAAGTCGTTTCTTAAGGAGCATGTATTCAGCAAGTGGTTTAGCTTCTGGATACGGCAGTTGTGCCAGTACGTCATCATCCAGAATTGGATTCCCTTTTTCGGTTGTATGTTCAGGTGTCCAACCGTATTTATCTTTAAGACGTGCAGTGATTTGCGCTCGGGAGCCTGGGTTGAATTCTTCAATGTGGACTTTACGGAAGGGAACACCTTTGACGTAGCCACGCTTGGTGTTGTTTACTTTAGGAGTGAACCATTCTTCTGTCTCGATTGGTGGAAATAATTCTTTGAGTTGTGTCTCTAGGTTCTGTTTTTGAGACTCAAGGCCATCCACAAAATCAAGACATTGATCAACATCAAATGGAAAACCTGATCTAATCTGTTTCTCAATGGCAAGGGCACAATCATGTTCCAACTTATGCGCTGATGCTGCAATGGAGTACTGACAGATTTCTTTATAGAGTTTGGTTGTGACGTTGACATCTTGGATGCAGTAGTCAAGCATCTCCTGTGAGTAGACAGAAAAGTCTTTGAAATCAATTTTGTAATCACTGAGTCGATAGCCCCAAGCTTTAAGACCGGCTGATCCTCTAAGACCAGGTGGCACTGCCGTGTAGTGATTTTCATCAAGGTCAAATAGTTTTTCTTTCGGCCATATGAGCCTGGTTGCGACGAGGGTGTCGATGACATGTTGATCTTTAACCAGGAGAGTGGGATAAAGTTTACGGAGAACTGGGAGGTCGTAAAAGATTATGTTATGGCCGATGAGACAATCAGCATCAGCGATAACACCAAGAGCGTCATCAATAGACCCAGGCCCGTAACTAAGAGTCTGGTTTCTGTAGACATCGTGTAAGACGATGCAAAAGATTTGTGTAACATCATCATAAAGTCCGTTGGTTTCTAAATCAAAGACATACCACTTATCAGCGGAAGAACTTGGCTTCAGGGGAAACTGACAGTCCTTTACTTGAGAGGGTTTCATCATTCTCGTTAATCCACTTAAGAACATTCATAGCACCAGTTTTGTTTGGACTGCAGAATGCTTTAGAGATTTCAGAATCTTTTGTGACACGAATAAGATCAAATCTCATTGCATCAACATTGGGCATAATGGCGTGCGGCACACCATCTATATAAGTAGTGATCAAGTAAGACACAAATAAAAAAGAGGGACAGGTAAATAGTACCTATCCCTCTAGAAGATGCAATCAATTACTTCGAATATCCTGTCCACTTTCCCTGACGTTTGCGCTTGCTTAATGCTTTGCTTGCGTCAGATCCAGCACGTTGTGAGCTATGAACTAGAAGTGCAAATGGTTTGTCACCAAAACAGTGGCTGTCATCATGATCTATTTCTAGACCCATAGCTGCAGCTTGCTCTTCTGTGTAAACGACATAAGCTATACGCCTGAAAATGTGGCTGTACCTGGCGAGTAGAGGATCGAGATTACCACCAGCTGAAGCAGTGAGAAACAAGTTAGAAGGAATGCTGTCTTTAGCATTGAGCCAGTAGCTGAGCTGCTTGGTGTAACCATAGAATTTAATACCAGGTAATTGTCGTGAAACTTCTAGCCATGCATTGAAATAAAGCTCAGACCAGAAGTCACCTGACTCATGGATACGACATAGTTCGTACTTGTCATTGTATTGATTAATGTTGTGAACTAAAGTATCTGTTAATACTTTAATCTTTTCTTCAGGACTTACACCATCCGTGTGAAGGATAGTTTTAAGCGTGTCCCAGTTTTGCCAACGTGCCACACGGCAGTTTTTGCTGCGTGCTTCTGACATGGCTGCAAAGCATCTGTACTCAAGTCCTTGGGCGTGTGCTGATTGAGGTAAGTCTTGGATCTTACCCGTAACACGGTCAGCAAATGTTTTGCAATGACCAGCGTTAGGACAGGTGTAACCTGCTGGTAATGAAAAGATGAGACGTTTGCCAAGCTTGGCATTGCCGGTAGAGAATTTGAGAGTGTGCATGATGTGATTTGATTTGATGTGAACTGGGACTTACACAGGCCACTTCACTTACCTGATGCCCAGTTGTTACCAGTTCACAGCGTAACTGGCTTCCATTTCTGTTTGTTTAAGAATAGTTTTTGCTTTCCATTTAGCAGCATCAATAATAAAAGGTTCAATGTCACACATCAATTCTTTAGAAGCAGATCGTATTAATTTGAGATCTTCTCCAGGAATAGTAAGTGTGACATCTTCAGAAATTTTGCGTTGTCTCCAAACAATAAATTCAGAGTTGTCAATAATCCATTTGTCAACATCAGTTTTGTCATACCAATCAGCACCACGAGAATCTGGATCTACATTGGCCTTTATCTTTGGTTCTGGAAACTTACCTTCCTTGACATAACGAATCAAGGTATGACGTGCCATCATTGTAGCTTGAAGAACTTGTTGTGTGGTGTAGAACTTTTCGCGGTGCTGTCGTCGAGTACCAGGCATAAGAAGTTGCTTGCATTAGAATCATAGAACGTTCACCAGCTAAAGTGCTGGCGCATCTCATCTGGTTACGGAACGGGAACCAGAGTTACAGCGGAGAACACCATGGCACACACAGTGTTGACTTATCGGGGAGTCAAGTACGAACGTCCCGAACCGATGGCTGCATACCTTTTGAATAAGCGTTTGCAAGAGCAGCGTCGTGAATTTGAAGCAAAGCTTGATCGCTTACGCATGAAGAACAATTCAGAAGGAATTGTCTGATCAAGACCAGGGCCAACCAAGTTCAACGTCTGCTTGCCAAACATCTGGATCAATCGGACGTTGACTGACATAATCATTGAATAGGTGTTTCATTTCTTGTAATGAGACACCTGTTTCTTTTGCCATGATTGCAACATTAGTTTGTCCTTTGTAGATAAGGTCAAGCGCATTTTCAAATGACATCTTTATAAGTTTTGTAGGTGGCAATCCTTTGGATTGTAGACCTTCCGCACTCATATTTGATAGCTATTTGAGCTGCACTATCTCCTTTTTCATAACGTTTTCGAATATCATAGATATCTTCTGGTGTAAACCGTGAGTTGTAATTACTACAACCCTTGGGTATTGGGACCAGATTTAAAGGTGTGGTCTTTTGGTACTCATAACGTTCAATTGTTTTGAACCTGGTACCACAATCGAGGCATCTGCAATACCGCCATGTCACCTCTTCTTTATGTTCAGTGACAGTGACCTTGGTATTCTTTGAATTACATTGGCGACACTTCATGAGTTGTTTGCCAAGCAGCTTCGGCAGTAATGGGGAACTGTTGTTTAAAGATATCTTTTATCATCAATGCAATTTCTCTATGTTCAAGCTGTGTAGATTTATCTGTTCTTAAGTTAATGTAATGTAGCCATGAACGGAGATTACCATTCATAAACATCTTGGTTGGTGCAGCAGTAGGCAAAACGAATCTGGCTGATTCTTTTGCCACTCCAGAACTAATAAGTTCTTGGTACAAATGTTCTGCATCTTCAAAATGAATAGCAACACGGCGATATAAATCAGCAGTTGCTGGCTTACCCAAAACATCTGCAAGATTATCAGTGGAATTTTGTCTGTTCTTATAGTCTTGAACCCTAAGATGCGGTAATTCAATACGTCCTATCTCATTGGTATTAGCATATCGCTGACTAAATTCTTGAAAGCTAAAGCTACGATGCCTCAGAATTTGAGGACTAATTGCCCTGGTCGTGTGTATTTCTACACACATGTTTACCATTTCAAATGGTGACCAATGCTTGTGCTTAATTAAATAGTTAAGCAACCTTGGACCTGTGTCCATGTTCTTTGCATTCTTTGGAGCAGAGACGCGAGCCATCTCAACAAGGAGTGGCTCGGCATCTTGTGTCGCCCAAGTTAATTTAACTTCAGGAGACATAGACGGACTCAACTGCATCAGCAAGGACTTTAGCTTTGTTGGCTTCGTGTTCGATACGTGAAGACATGAATGTTTCCTGTCTTTCACTATTGTCGAACTTGACTGTAATGTAAGGGTGCTTGGCACCCCTTGCGTTTGTTTTGTAAGTAATGTCTACAACAACACCATGACGTAAACGACGTTGTCCTTGGACAGTGCTGAATGGATTTGATTTGTGAATAACACGATCGCCAATGGCAAAGGTGTTCTTTTTTCCGCGATGTGATTCAGGCATGAGTGATGGTTGAGGGATAATAAAAAGCCCTGGGCTCTGTGCCAGGGCTGATCTCTTCCGAAATGATACTAAGCAGGAGAACCTTCAGCGTCAACTGTAGGGCCAACATGCTCGTTAATCTTGTCAATCATTGCTGACATGATTACAGCATTCTCTTGAGTCTTCTTATAGAAGGCATTGACTCGTTCAGCATTCATGGTGTGAACCATGCCGCCTTCATCAATGTATTTCCAGCTGCCATCAGGCTGTGGTTCACCCATGGTTACAGCAAGGCGTTCGCTATTGCGAATGTACTTGACTTGAACATTGTGCCGGTCAGTTAGACCATCACGATCAATCCAAGTTAGGCCAATGTTGTACCGCTGGTCTTCATCCATGTTGCAGTGTGGCTGCGGGATGAGTGACTTGAGTGCTTGAAACATTTGATTTGATGTAGTGGACTTTGGTGAGAGTGGTGGGACTTGAACCCACATAGCCATTACTGACCGACAGATTTTAAGTCTGTTGCGTCTACCAATTCCGCCACACTCTCAAGAAATAACCAGGTGTCTCACCACCTGGTTAGGAGTCCAGTAGAACAGGCCAAAGCCCGACTTAGTTTAGCTGCTTTTCACGCAGTTGCAAGGCTTGTTTGAATGCATCCTGGACGTTGGAACGTTCAAGATCATCAAGCCCTGCATTACTGATGTCAGCAATTTGACTAACAACCATCATGCCATTGTCAACTTTAAGTTGGACAGTGTAACGAGGTTTGCCATCAATCATGACAAGCACAATCATATGCTTGTACTTACGGATACCTTCTGAATAGTTAGAAGAACCAACACAGTTACGTACTGCTTTGCCCCACTGTGATAACTGATGGGTATCCTTAGGCTGCAGGAAAGTGTACTTAGTTTCAGTATCGAAACCTTCATACGTTCCCTTGTGAAGAACTTTAATTGGTTCAGGGAATAACTTTTGAGGAAGCTCTTCGTTTGGATTACGAATCTTCCATGTTTCTCCCATTAAATGATCATGCCATTCATCCATACGCCAACGACGTGGCATTGGATTAAGTTTAGGCAGTGTTTCTTTGTTGGAATACACTGAACCTGATTCAGTCATGCCTTCATTGAAACACATAACTTGATTGAGCATAGAAAATGTATCTTCAAAGAGTCGCCAGTAAAAACTCCAACGGTCAGTCCAATCATCTTTTACATAATTACACCGAGTTTCAGAAGCCTCGGAATATTCAGATATGTTTTCAGCATGAAACTTAGTAAGCATATTTAAGAATGATTCAGGTGAAAGGTTTTGTTGCAACCAATCAAGAGGACGGTTTTTACTAGCAGGATGTCTAGTAGGTACGTTAAAATCTGTCTCAACTAATAAATCATAACGAGTAATAAGTAGATCTCTATTTAGGTCTGGATAAAGTCTATAAATTTCAGTTGCTGTATTTAAGAAAGAAGCAAGAACTGCAAAAGGTTTAATTATAGGCAAAATGCTAGCTCTCATAGGATCTGCTGCAGTAAATGCAGCAGTCATATCATTAACAGTTTTAGATAACAATTTGCGAAACCACTTACATTCCCAGAAATCTTCTGGAATGTTTTTATAGTTATCTAATGATTTAAATTTAGACATGTAAGTATCAACTTCATGCTTGAAATCATCTTTATAATCATGTGTAGTTGTCAAGAACCTTGAAGATCTAAGACAAGCTTGGATACTATTACCACCTGGTATGGTACGTGCCCATGCATTAGATGAATAACGCACATCAGTCCATACAGGAATACGACTTAATAACTCACGATCAAATTCTTCAACAAGACGATAATGTTGCATGGTCCTGCCCTGGTATGCCCTAATCGGGTGATTACCATCAACATCATGATAGTAACGTCGTGTATAACCTTTATTGATATGTTCTTGGGTAATGTACTTAGTAGTAACACACCAATCAGTACGACCAATACGTTGTAAACGCATGTCACTGATGTCTTTAACCATTGCTTCTCCACCGATATTGCTAGACGTAAACAATCGACCAGTGAATTGTTTACGCGCAGTCTTGTTATCTTTGAATGCAACAGAGATGCCATACCAATAACCATCTTCTGTGGTTTTAGGTAACCAAGCAGCTACCCAGAAGTGTTTGGTGTAATACAAGATTGCTTTAATCTTGTTTGTGCCCGACTCGGTATCGGGCCTGGTAAATCGAACTGACTGCTGCTCAGCACTGTGACCATTAATAAAGTCAATGGCACCTTGCATGTCAGCAACAGATACGATCTCAGTTGGAATTAGTTCCAACGAAATAACATTGCCGACAGGATAAGGACTCTTCTTACGAGTAGTCTCTTTCTTCTGTTGGGCTGCAATCTTTTTGCGGGTGGCGTCATACTTGATGACCTCCATCTGCAGTTGTTCAGGAAGTTGGAAATGCATTGTGATGTGATGTGATGTAGTAAAGGAAAAACTAGGACTTACACAGTCTGCAGAGATAAGGCGACTGATGCCTAGAGTTTAGTCGTCTTCGACTTCCCAGTCGAGATCGAGTTCAGTTAGATACTGGATTTGTTCTGGCTGAGTACCATCCACTGGAGGAGGCAACTCACCATCCTCTAGCTCAAATGATGAGCTGCAAAACGCTGAACCATATTCAGCAGGATGGGCACTGCCAGGAGGATTGTACCGAGCAGCAATTGTTTCAACTGCGTCAGCAATGGTGGCAGAACAGATCCAATAACTTGTTCCATGTTCATCGACGAGATCGAGTTCAATTGAATGGACAGAAATGATTTCAGTCATTGTCTTTGATGTCTAGTACTGCAAGTGCAGCTTTAGATAAAGCCTCAGCCTGGTCAAAGTACTTACACCAGTCGTGAGAACCTACTGGATATTGTCTAGCCTTAGCTCTCTTGGTGTCGGCCATACCTGACACAGTTGTGTAGGCTTGGATGATTGTCGATTGGTCCATAATGAAATGTAGTGTGATGTGAACAGAGACAGTTTAACGTCATGTCTAGGACGAGTAAAGGGAAGTACATCTATATATAAATGTATTCCCCCTGGTCGTCCCTTGGGAGGTGTGGAGGGGTTATTTAGATTTGATTAGTAAGGAACCGTTGGAATGCACCTGCCCTTGGTTTGTAATTACGACCATAGCTTGTTGGCTTACGGTTGATGTAATACTTGATACCATCGCGGATGATGTATTCACCACCCCGTGGTCCTGTGTGTATTACATCATCTGGCATGACACTATCAATGCTTAGTTTGAGAACCTTCGTCGTCATTCCACATGTCTGGTTTGCGGTTGTATTCTGGCAGATCTGGTGACTCTAAAGAAGGTAAGTCCATAGAGACACAGTTGCGAAATGATATGCCAGTACCAGGGATCCCCAAGGATCCCCTGGCCTGTGAACCATTAATGTTGGCAGTGAACTGAAAAGGACCAAGCTTGATGGTCTTGCTGTAGCTTTTGATGCCGTGTTCAGTAATGTTAAATCCGGCAATAGTTTTGTCAAAGTTGACCTTTGATTTCTTACGGGTCATGGCCGATCAATCCATAAGGTTGTCAGGGATGATGTAGTTCGGATCGTCTTCATCCATGTTGGATGCAATGTATTTGGTGCCATCTGGTGCAATGAATCCACCGATGAATTGAGCACCGCACTTGTCAGCGGCATCCTTCATCTTGGCAACGAGTGCCATGGCCCTAAGCCGATCTGAATCAGGAATGTTGTCAGGAATTTGAAGATTAGACATCATTGGGTAATAAGTTTTACTAATGAATTAAAAGGTAGGAGCGCATTGAAAAGGTG
>Ga0255781_10000337_pt1 | contig 36829 bp, 33 predicted proteins | sample 101ome_21_FD_179979 | JGI IMG/M metagenome (GOLD analysis project Ga0255781, IMG submission 179979) | Coastal salt marsh microbial communities from the Groves Creek Marsh, Skidaway Island, Georgia - 101413BT metaG (version 2) | ecosystem: Environmental > Aquatic > Marine > Intertidal zone >... | reverse complement strand
CGGTCTTAGACTATTTTCCAAAAAATGCGCAAAAACTGGCTGCCGAATATGGTGCAGAGGCGCGCACAACAGATGAAATTATTGCGGATCCTTCGATTGATGCGGTTTTGATTGCAACCTCAACCGATACGCATTCCGATTTGATCGAGGCGGCGACAGCAGCGGGTAAGGCCGTTTTATGCGAAAAACCAGTGGACCTAAGTCTGGAACGCGCACGCAACTGTTTGGCCAATTCGGCGCCAACAGGACAGCCTGTGATGATTGGATTTAATCGTCGATTTGATCCAAACTTTGGCGCGATGAAAGCGGCCCTTGATGCAGGGGAAATTGGCAAGGCAGAGCTGTTGTCGATTACATCCTTTGATCCGGCACCACCCCCGATTTCCTATGTGAAAGTATCGGGCGGATTGTTCCGCGATATGATGATCCATGATTTTGACATGGCGAATTTTATGATGGGTGAGGCGCCAGTGTCCGTCATGGCAACTGCCAGCTGTATTGTTGATCCCGAAATCGGCACGGCGGGTGATGTGGATACGGCTGTTGTTACGCTGACATATTCTGATGGCCGCATTGCCGTTATCAAAAACTCGCGCCGCGCAGTTTATGGATATGATCAGCGGGTCGAACTGCTTGGGTCCGAGGGGTTGTTGCAGGCGCAAAACATGTTAGAAAACACTGTTGTCAAATCAACCACCAATGGGGTGACAGGCGCAAAACCAACCTATTTCTTCCTAGAGCGGTACATGCCTGCCTATGCGGCGGAATGGAGTGCCTTTGTGGATGCGTTAACCATTGGTGCCGATATACCCGTCACCCTGTCAGACGGCATTGATGCATTGGCCATGGCCGAGGCTGCAACGCAATCCGCGAAAACAGGAATGCCCGTGAAATTGGGTGACGTGTAATGGCATCTTTGGACTTAATCACCATCGGTCGATCATCCGTTGATTTATATGGCGCGCAAATTGGTGGGCGCCTTGAGGATATGGGATCATTTGACAAATATATTGGTGGTTCGCCGACGAATATCGCTTGTGGAACATCCCGCCTTGGGTTGCGCAGCGCTGTGATTACGGGTGTTGGCGATGAACATATGGGACGCTTTATCATTGAACAGCTTCAGCGCGAGGGCGTTGAAACATCCGGGGTCAAGATTGATCCTGATCGTCTGACGGCCTTGGTTTTGCTGGGCATTCGGGATGAAGAGCAGTTTCCATTGATCTTCTATCGTGAAAATTGCGCGGATATGGGGCTTTGTGAAGATGACATTGATCCAGATTTTATCCGCTCGGCCCGCGCGGTTGTCGCCACGGGCACGCATCTGAGCAATCCACAGGTTGAGGCCGCGACGATCAAGGCGCTAAACATCGCGCGTGACGCAGGCATGCAAACGGCCTTGGATATTGATTATCGTCCCAACCTTTGGGGTGTTGCGGGACATGGGGACGGCGAAAGCCGCTTCGTGGAAAGCGACGCGGTGACGCAAAAGCTGCAAAGTACGCTGCATCTGTTTGATCTGATTGTCGGTACTGAAGAAGAGTTCCACATTGCAGGGGGCAGCACGAATACGATTGAGGCCCTGCGCGCCGTGCGTGGCGTATCAGCGGCGACGCTGGTGTGTAAACGCGGGGCGGCGGGGGCCGTTGCCTTTACGGACGCTATCCCAGACAGTTTAGATGAGGGTGAGGCGGGCCCTGGCTTTCCGATTGAGGTGTTTAATGTTCTTGGGGCAGGGGATGGATTTATGTCTGGCCTGCTAAAAGGATGGCTTGATGGGGAAGCATGGCCAGTTGCGTTAAAATACGCCAATGCCTGTGGCGCCTTTGCGGTCAGTCGGCATGGATGCACCCCTGCCTATCCCAGTTGGCAGGAACTTCAGTTCTTCTTCAAACGTGGCATCACGCGGCCCGATCTGCGCAATGATTCGGAATTGGAGCAGGTGCATTGGGCCACCAATCGGGCTGGGGATTGGTCCAGCGTCAAAACCTTTGCCTTTGATCACCGCATGCAATTGGAAGAGATGGTGGGATATTCTAAAGACAAAGGCGGCGCGTTCAAAAAACTGTGTTTGCAAGCTGCCCTTAATGTCCAAGCAGGACAACCAGGTTACGGCATTTTGTGTGACAACCGCATTGGGCGTTCTGCGCTTCATGCGGCCTCTGGCTTAGGGCTTTGGATCGGGCGCCCAACCGAATTACCTGGATCGCTTCCCATTCAATTGGAACCTGAACTGGGCGAAGATTTGGGACAACTGCGTGAATGGGCACGTGAGAATGTTGTGAAACTCTTGGTGTTTTGTCACCCCAATGATGACGCTGCCACGCGGACGCATCAAGAAGAGGTTGTCAAATGCCTGTGGCATGCCAGCCGTCGGAATGGTTTGGAATTTTTGCTGGAAATTATTCCGTCCAAGGTTGGAGTCGTGGATGATATGACCACGGCCATATTGATCCAGCAGTTTTATGATTTGGGTGTCTATCCAGATTGGTGGAAGCTAGAGCCGTTCAAAACCGCCGCCGCATGGCAAAATGCGGTGGATGCGATTGAACGCAATGATCCCTACACCCGCGGGGTTGTTGTATTAGGTTTGGATGCACCCGAGGCCGAATTGGCTGCAAGCTTTGCGATGGCAGCACAGCAACCCTTGGTTAAGGGGTTTGCCGTGGGGCGCACGATCTTTGGGGATGCGGCGCGGGCTTGGATGGCAGGCGACATAAGTGACGCTGAGGCTATTGAGATGATGCGTGGACGTTATCAACGTCTCTGCGAAATTTGGGATCAGGCGCGCGCTGCGGCGCAGACCGCAAGCTAAAAAGAATGGATGCATGATATGAGCAAAATACTTCGACTAACCGCTGCACAAGCCATGGTGAAATACATTGCCGCGCAACGCAATGAACAGGGCGAAACACTGATTGCGGGATGTTGGGCAATCTTTGGCCACGGCAATGTCGCAGGATTGGGCGAGGCGCTTTATCAGGTGCAAGAGGAATTGCCGACCTATCGCGGACATAATGAACAAACCATGGCGCATACGGCCATTGCTTATGCCAAGCAGTTGGGGCGAAAACGCTCGATGATGGTGACATCCTCGATCGGGCCAGGCGCGACCAATATGGTCACAGCAGCCGCATTGGCGCATGCCAATAGATTGCCTGTGTTACTGGTGCCGGGTGATGTTTTTGCCAACCGCGGACCTGACCCTGTTTTGCAACAGATTGAGGATTTTGGCGATGGAACCGTTTCAGCCAATGATGCGTTTAAGCCTGTCAGCCGTTATTTTGATCGCATCACACGGGCGGAACAATTGCTGACGGCATTGCCGCGTGCGTTCCGTGTTTTGACTGATCCTGCGGAATGTGGACCCGTAACACTGGCCTTTTGTCAGGATGTGCAGGCCGAGGCCTGTGATTATCCAGAGGCGTTTTTTGAACCCAAGGTGTGGCGCCAACGCCGTGTACGCCCCGATGTAAATGAACTTGCTGATATGGCAGATGCCATTCGCGCCGCAAAACGCCCTGTGATCGTTGCTGGAGGCGGCGTGCACTATTCGGATGCAACTGCGCAGCTGGCGGCATTTGCCGAGGCGCATAATATTCCTGTTGCAGAAACGCAGGCGGGGAAATCCGCTTTGCCGTGGGATCATCCGTTAAACTTGGGACCAATTGGGGTCACAGGCGGCGAGGCAGCCAATTCAGTGTGTGCCGAGGCGGATTTGGTGATCGGTGTTGGAACACGTTTCCAAGATTTTACAACAGGCTCTTGGAGTCTCTTTGCAAATCCAAATCGCAAAATCGCCTGCCTGAATGTTGCGGCCTATGACTCAATGAAACATGGCGCGATGCCCTTGTTAGCGGATGCGCGCGTGGGATTGGGGGAGCTGTCATCCGCACTGGGCGATCAAAAATCATCCGCCTCAATCGACGGATTGAAAGAGGATTGGTTTGCCAAGGTGGACCCGCTGACTGATGCGCCATCTGACAGCAATGCATTGGCCACTGACATGCAGGTGATTGGCGCGGTGCAACGCAGCGCAAGCGACAACAGCGTGGTCATGTGTGCCGCGGGCACGATGCCGGGCGAGTTGCACAAACTGTGGAAAGCAAACCGCCCCATGTCCTATCATATGGAATATGGCTTTAGCTGTATGGGATATGAAATCGCGGGTGCCATGGGCATTAAAATGGCTGAGCCTGAACGCGATGTTTTATGCTTTACAGGTGATGGCACTTATATGATGGCCAATTCCGAAATGGCGACTGCCGCTATGATGGGCGTTTCGTTTACTGTAATTGTCACGGACAACCGCGGATTTGGCTGTATCAACCGTTTGCAAATGGGCACAGGCGGGGCAGAGTTTAACAACCTGCTAAAAGACGCCGTGCATGAAACGCCATCGGCCATTGATTTTGCGGCACATGCGGCATCCATGGGGGCAACATCGGTTAAGGTCTCCTCGATCAGTGAACTGGAAGAGGCACTGGCCAAACGTGGTGATATCACAGGCCCATATGTAATCGTGATTGACACAGATCCCTATCCTAGCACACCACATGGTGGTTCCTGGTGGGAGGTTGGCGTGCCAGAGGTCTCTGTGCGTTCAGAGGTTAATGACGCATGGGAAACCTATCGCCAGGGCAAAGCCACCCAAAAAACGGTATAACGGAGCTTGCGCATGTCTGATCTGCTGAAAAAACCGTTTGGCAAACGTGGCAAGGTCCACCAAATCACGCCCGAAAGCGCGGGTTGGCGCTATGTTGGATTTTCCCTCTATCACCTAAAGGCGGGGGATAGGGCGGCCGAAGCGACAGGGGATCGCGAAGTGATCCTCGTGTTGGTCGAAGGCAAGGCCGCAATCACGGGTGCAGGACAGGATTGGGGTGTTTTGGGGGATCGGATGAACGTGTTTGAAAAAACACCCCCCCATTGTTTGTATCTGCCAAATGGTACGGATTGGAGCGCGGTTGCGGAAACCGATTGCGTTTTGGCGGTCTGTTCCGCGCCCGGGATGGGCGGCCATCAGGCCCGCCGCATCGGGCCCGATGGCATTACCCTGACTGAACGGGGTAAGGGCACAAACACCCGCCACATCAACAATATCGCCATGGAAAATGAGGATTACGCCGACAGCCTATTGGTAACAGAGGTGTTTACGCCCGCAGGCCATTGGTCATCCTTCCCCAGTCATCGCCACGACGAAGATGACTATCCCCGCATCACCTATCTTGAGGAAACATATTATCACCGCCTTAACCCTGAAAATGGATTTGGCATTCAGCGGATTTATACCGATGACGGTCAGTTGGATGAAACCATGGCGGTTTCTAATGGGGACGTGGTTCTGGTTCCGCGCGGGCATCACCCATGTGGTGCGCCCTATGGGTTTGAAATGTATTACCTAAACGTCATGGCAGGCCCCTTGCGCAAATGGCGCTTTGTTCCGGCACCCGAAGTTGAATGGATCATGCAGCGGGATGCAGATTAAGACGCGCTCTGAATGGGTTTTTTCACTCGATTGCAGTCACCGAAATGTAATTTACGTAAGGTTCAAAATATCTACATCTATCTGATCTCCTCAGAAACAGCTTGTGCGTATGACATCTGATATATTGCGGTACAAGTTTTCGCCTCAGGATGCGGGACATATCAGGCATCTGATGCCATTGATGGTTACTTCACTGACCGACACAGTCGTGAAACAAACGCCATTTCACATGCGTTCAAAAGTTTTAGTAACAATGGTTAATGGGTATGTTCTATAGTGAATAGTGGAAATTAAAAATACTTTGCAATTTAAGTATTTTTGATTAAGTTATATCGCATAACTATTTTATGACAGGGAAATGTAAAATGGACAGAAGATCCTTCATCAAAGCAACCGCTGCAACTGCTGCGGCAGGTGCGATAATGCCAAATCTCGCAAGCGCGGCCACCAGTCGACTAAGAGTTTCAAATTGGCTGCCAGCACAACACCACATGAATTCACATGCCCTAGTAAATTGGGGTGCCGCACTTTCTGATGCATCTGGAGGCACGCTAAAATTAGCGGTTGATCCTGCGCCGATCGCTCCACCACCCGCGCAGTATGATGTGGTGCGCGATGGTGTGGCCGATATTGCATATCACGTGATGGCCTACACACCTGGTCCTTTTGAAATCGTTCGTGGGGTTGAACTTCCGTTCTTATCTCCAAACGCAGAAATTGGATCACAGGCTGCTTGGGATTGGTATGATCGCAATGTAGGATTTGATAAAGAATTCGAAGATGTGAAAGTTTTAACATTATTCGTACATGGCCCGGGTGCGGTGCATTCTAAAAAGCGCATTACAACTCTTGAAGAATTGGCCGGGGTCAAACTTCGTGTTGGCGGCGGCGGTGTTGCGATGTCTGAGGCATTGGGGGCAACCCCCGTGGCGATGCCAGCATCCAAAGCATATGAAGCGATCCAAAAAGGTGTTGCAGATGGTGCAATGTTCCCATGGGAGTCGATTAAAGGCTTCAAACTGGGTGAGCTGTTGTCACATCATTTGGAAATACCAGGTGGGCTTTATACAACGCCATTCGCGGTTATCATGAACCGAAAGAAATACGATAGCCTGTCTGATGACCACAAACAAGTGTTGGAAGATTTGGGCGGCGCAGTTGGTGCGCAAATCCTTGGAAAAGCATGGGATGATGCCGATGTCGTGGGTCGTGCACTAGCCGTCGAAAAAGGCTCTGAGATCAATTCTCTTGGCGGCTCTGAGCTTGAAAGATGGGCAGAGCGCGTAGCGTTTATGAACGATGGATGGATTGAAAAAGCGAATGCGCGAGGGCTTGATGGCGCGGCATTGCTTGCGGATCTAAAAGAGACAATCGCCAAATACTCATAAATATTTGATCTAAAAGAGGGCGCAAAATGTGCCCTCTTTTTCAAAGGGGCTGTATCACATGAAGCGCACCACAATTTGGATGGCCCTGTTTTCGGGCGCATGTCTTTTAGTCATAATGCTGATTATGTTCGTGGATGTTATTGGTAGATATCTGTTTGGCATGCCGCTTACGTTTTCAGTTGAACTTGTCGAATTATTAATGGGATGTGTTATCACCTTTTCGCTTGCCTACACGACCATCGTACGCGGACACATCCAAGTCGACATTTTAAACCAGTTCATTGGTCAAATGCCGAAAAAAGTACTATTGATCTTGGCTGATTTTGCGACGATGTGCTTTTTGTTGGCCGCAAGCTGGCAATTATTACGCAAGGCAAATTCGAACATGAATGATGGATCCTACACACAGATTTTGGAATGGTCGGTTCATCCATGGCTGTATCTGATGTCAGCGGCCGTCTTTTTCAGCGTGCTGATCGTCTTGCACCAAATTTACAAACTAATATTTAGGTAAATCTGTCATGTTTTATGATCCGTTACTTGTCGGGATTACCGCGTTTTTGGTGCTAATATTCCTATTAGCGATCACAGTGCCGATTGGCGTAGCCATGATGCTGTGTGGCGTTGGTGGTTTGGCGATGATCATTGGTTTGATACCCTCACTTTCGTTGTTTGGCACGACCGTGATGCGAAGTGTTGTGACCTATGATTTGTCGATCATACCCCTCTTCATCCTGATGGGCGCACTTGCCTCGCGATCGGGCCTCAGCCAAGAACTTTACGATGCATTTAACGCATGGTTAGGCGGTTTTCGGGGGGGGCTGGCGCTTGCGACCGTTGGCGCATGTGGTGCGTTTGCGGCCATTTGTGGATCGTCTGTTGCAACTGCGGCCACTATGTCCAAGGTTGCCTTGCCAGAAATGAAAAAATACCGCTACAGCGATAGCATGGCCACAGGCTCTGTCGCGGCGGGAGGCATCATTGGCATTCTGATCCCGCCATCTGTCATTCTTGTGCTTTATGGACTGCTGACCGAGTCCTCGATTGGTGATTTGTTTATCGCAGGCTTCCTTCCTGGTATTCTAACGATACTGGTTTTCATGATCGTGATTTCGATTGTGACCCGCCTGCACCCAGAGTCTGGGCCTGCGGGGGAAAAATCCACATGGAAACAAAAGCTAAACGCCACCCTGAAAACATGGGCGATTACGGCACTTTTTGCGACTGTGATCGGCGGTATTTACTTTGGTGTTTTCACCCCGACCGAAGCCGCAGGTGTCGGGGCCTTTGGCGCTCTGTTTATTGCGTTTTCTCGCAAACGCCTAAACCGCGAGATGATGAAAGAGACGCTGCTTGAAACAGGGCAAACTTCTGCGATGATCTTTACAATTTTGATTGGCGCGATCACGCTGAATAACTTGGTTATTTTTTCGGGCCTTGCAAATGCCCTTGCTGATTTTGTGTCAGGCTTAGATATGTCGCCCGCAACTGTGATGTTGATCATCCTGTTGATGTATTTGATCATGGGGTGCTTTTTGGATGCCTTGGCAATGATCCTGCTGACTGTCCCCATTTTTTATCCGATTGTTTTGGATTTGGGTTATGATCCGATTTGGTTTGGGATCATTGTCGTGATGGTTGTTGAATTGGGATTGATCACGCCACCGATCGGCATGAACGTCTTTGTGATAAAGGGCATGGTGCAATCGGTGCCATTGGTTTCAATTTACAAAGGGGTCCTACCGTTTGTAATTGGCCAAGTGGTGTTGATCATTGCCGTATTCCTAATCCCGGAGATCGCACTTTGGTTGCCGGAAACCGCGCGTGCCTTCCGATAAGAATATGCAGCAAGGTTCAGTACAAAATGTTGTTCGTCATGTCCCCTAGTCTGAAATCGGTTGGTGCGCTTTGAGTTATCCTGATACCGTATCAGTAGTGATAGTGGGATCAGGGCCAACTGGACTGACGGCTGGTTTAATGTTGGCTGCATATGGCGTGCGATCCGTCATACTAGAAAAAAATGCAGCTCCTTTGGATATTCCCCGTGCCATCGTTTTAGATGATGAAGGATTGCGTACACTCCAAGTTTTTGGGGCAGATAAGGCCTATTTGGGCTTAACCGTCGAAGGGGATGGGGCCCAATATATCGACGACAATGGCGATGTTTTTGGAAAAGTTGGCGCAGGTCCCGAGAATTTCGGTTTCCCAAAGCGGAATTTTATCAATCAGCCTGAATTTGAAAAAACACTCCGCGATTTTGTGGATGCCAGTGCGCTGTGCACTCTGAATTACAATTCAAATGTAACGGATATTCAGCAATCCAATGACACCGTGACGGTTCAGGTTCAAGATAGTGCTGAAGTCGTGCATGCGGTCACTGCAAATTTCGTAATTGCCGCGGACGGTGGACGCAGTCCGATCAGAGAGGCTGCAAACATTGCGATGTTGGGATCAACATATGAACAAAACTGGATTGTTGTTGATACGTTGAATGATCCAGATCAGGTTCGGTTTTCGCGATTTTTCTGCTCAAACCAGCGGCCACATGTGTCCATTCCTGCCCCAAAAGGCGGGCGGCGTTATGAATTCATGCTATTGCCCGGCGAAACCAGTGATCAGGCACTGGCCGACGGTTATGTTGAAAACCTGCTGAAACCCTATCGTGATATTGATCAGAAGGATATCGTGCGCAAAACACTTTATACCTTTCATGCGCGTATTGCAGAAACATGGCGCGTGGACCGTGTATTCCTGGCAGGTGACGCGGCACATCTGACGCCGCCTTTTGCAGGGCAGGGCATGAACGCGGGGCTGCGCGATGCGGCGAATATTTCGTGGAAAATCGCGACAGTGCTTCTCGGCGGTGCAAGCGATGCGATTTTGAATAGTTATCAGGCCGAGCGTTACGATCCAGCGTGGAGCATGATATTACTTGCCGTTGCGATGGGCGATGTTGTTATGCCGATCAAGCCAGAACAAGTAGCCTTTCGAGAGCAATTGGTAAAATCCATACAACCGTTTCCTGCGGTGAAAGACTATCTTTTGAAGATGAAGTTCAAACCCAAGCCACGCTACGATCGTGGCATGTTTATGGGTCTTGATGAACCCAAATATGAAGCGTCATTGGTGGGTGAAATGATTCCGCAGCCCAAGATCGAATTGGATGGGCGATCTGGGTTACTGGATGATTTTTTGGGCTCAGGTTTTGCTCTTATTGCCCAAGATCAGTCGGGCATAGAGGCAATGAACCGCCTTCCAATGAATGACTATCTTGGATTGCCGCTGGCCAAATTGGCATTGCCCTTCAAAAGCGGTTCAGGAGCGCGCAGTGATAGCCCCTGGGCGAAACCACTTCGTACGCATCGCGATGAAATACTACTTATCCGTCCAGATCGATATTGTGCGGCGGTTTTTGAACCTACAGATTTGTTAGATGGCTTACTGTCGTTTGAAGCGCTGTTTTCCACTCCTGAATAGGTCACCGAAATAATGTCAAAATCAAATCCCAAGCGTCTGGATAATCAGTCTGTCGTGTAAAAAATCTTAGAGGAATGTAACATGAAATTAGTCTCGTTTGTCGACCCGAATGGTGTTGAAACCTATGGAACCATGACGGGTGATACGGTCCGCGATGCGGGCGCCACTTTGCGATCAAAATACGCCGACTTACGCGCGATTTTGGCGGCGGGCGCGATGACAGAATTGGAAGGGACCGGTGCTGAAAGTGATGTTACATCTGTGACCCTTTTGCCGCCCATTCCGAACCCTGATAAAATTTTGTGTATTGGCCTAAACTACATGGCGCACATCAAAGAAACAGGTCGCGACAAACCAAAATATCCAGCAATTTTTATTCGTCATCCGTCGTCTTTGGTCGGACACGGCACGCCGCTGGTCCGCCCCAAGGCAAGCAAAGATTTCGATTACGAAGGTGAACTGGCGATTGTGATCGGTAAAGCAGGCCGCCACATTTCAACCGATGACGCATGGGATCATATTGCGGGCTACACCTGTTTCAATGATGGATCTATCCGAGATTTTCAGGCGCATACCTCACAATTTTGGCCGGGGAAAAGCTTTGAATCTTCGGGTTCTATGGGGCCTGCATTGGTGACATCGGATGAGTTTCAAGATGTCACGCAAAGCACCCTTACGACGCGCGTTAATGGCAATGTTGAGCAAAATGCAGGCATTGATGATCTGGCATTTTCTATACCTGAAATCGTCGCCTATGCGTCAACCGTTATCAAACTGCTGCCTGGTGATGTGATTGCGACGGGCACGCCTGGGGGTGTTGGTAAGTTTAGAAAACCACAGCTGTATCTGGAGCCGGGCATGAGCGTGGATGTTGAAATCACGGGCGTTGGCATCTTAAGCAACGGCATTGTGGACGAGGTTTGATGGTTCGGTAAATTAAAACAAAGGCGCGTCCCATAGGCGCGCCTTTTGTTATGATTTGCCCAATTCTGCATAAAGCCACGGGCAATCAACCACCTGAGGAGCGCGCAAACCGCGCGCTGCGGCATCCATTGCCATATCCTGCATACGTTCGCGCAAACCACCGCCTTCTTCTGGTAGATAAAGCCGTTCGTGCCCCCAAAAACTGGGCCCGTCAAATGTTTCGTGGGGCTCCCATGTGTCGACATTAATCAATCGTCCACCCCAGCCATTTTCTACGAAAAAACCAGAGGGCGTATGGGCATAAAATGACGTCATCCAATCATTCGTGTGACGCCCCAAGGAATAGGCGACACCATCATTGCGCCGTGCAATATCATACCCTTGTCCGACATCATCCAAGTTTTGATATTCGACCATAAAGTGGTGAAATCCGCGCTGCCCACTGCCGATCATCGCAAAAGTGTGGTGTCGTTCATTCAAATGGAAAAAGTACAAACCATAGGGCGTTGTTCCATAGTCAGAGACCTTAAACCCCAACACATCGCGGTAAAATGGCATCATAATTTTAATGTTTTGTACGTGTAAAACGGCGTGCCCCATGCCCAAAGGACCCGTTTTAAACCCATCAATCGGACGTCCTGGAACAAACGGGTCGCTTGCCACCATCGGTTTATAAACCAATTCATTTCGGTTTCCCATTGGGTCTAAAAACCAAATCAGATCCTGTACCAATCGTCGATCGGCCAATTCCCGAGCACCCATGTGTACAGGTGTGCCCGCAGCATCGAGTTTTGCGGCAAGCGTTTCCAAATCGTCTTTTGCGCCCACTTCCCATCCCATAAAGGCAAGTGTTTCGCCAGGCTCATCCGACACCAATAAACGTTGTTCTTGGCTATCCATGCGGAAAGCCATCGACTTGCCACCCTTATCAATTTTTTGCAAGCCCAGAAGGCCGCTTGCAAAACTTGACCAATCGTTCAATTTATCCGAGCGAATTCCCAAATAGGACAGTGCTTTCAGTGACATTAGTTCTCCTTGAGTTATACTCTAACTGAAATCTCGATGTTGTCGACTGTCTGTTTTGCATATAGTTCAACGCTGTCAAAACAGATGCCCCATAGAACAATATGCGCGTAAGGTTGCTGGAGTTTTTCTCAAATTATGAACACTTAAAGTTACCCAAAACACGGGTGGTTATCGCCGGCATCCACGAGCTGATGAAAAGTTGTTTATTTTGATGCTTGCGTTCTTCACACTTAACCAAGACCTGTGCATTTTGCATGAACGCCGATGACATCCTAAGCCGAGGTTAAGATGCTAACTGACAAACAAATCAAAGACTATTTTGAACAGGGGTATTTGCTGGTCGAAAATGTCATTACAGATGCGCAATTGAAAACACTTCAGAACGTCACTTATAATTTTATTGAAGCCTCAAAAACCGTCACCGAGAGCAATGACGTCTATGATCTTGATGTGGGGCACACGGCGGAAAATCCCAAACTTACGCGCATAAAATTACCCCATAAACAACACGCCTATTTCGATGAAATACTTCGAAATTCTGGCGTGACCGAAGTTTTGCGGGATTTGCTTGGCGATGATGCAGGGAAACATTTGGGATCAACCCATACTTCTTTGCGATGTTGGTTGCGTTGAACCTGCAAACGTCCTTCCTAACACCGCCCATGGCGATGTCGGCCTATTATCTAAAGGGCGTCTTGAAGAATCAAATTGAATTGATGCAGATCTTTAGAGGGATCATGCCATACTTGGGAATTGTGATTTTCTGTATGGTGATGATGTATCAATTCCCGGGTCTAGCGCTATGGTTCCCAGACTACTTATTCGGAAAATGGGTACCATAAGTGAATGACGATCTAACACTTCTTTCGGCGGTTGAGGCCGCCGAGGGCATAAGGGCAGGGCGGTTTAGCTCCGAACAACTTGTGTCGCAATATTTGGCCCGTGTCGACGCGACCAATGATGCAATCAATGCATGGGCCTACTTGGACCGTGATGGGGCCCTTGAACGGGCACGTCAGGCCGATTGGTTCCGCAAATTGGGCCGTTCGCTGGGGCCGCTGCATGGTGTTCCCGTCGGAGTCAAGGACATCATTGATGTCCGCGGTATGCCCACAGGTTTAGGAAACACAACACTGGGCGGTAATGTGCCTTCAATCAGCGCACGAGTTGTTGAAAACCTGTTAGAGGCGGGTGCCGTCATTATGGGGAAAACTACGACCTGCGAATTGGCGTATATGACCCCAACAACCACAACGAACCCACACCATGCCGAATATACTCCTGGCGGGTCCTCTGCCGGATCGGCGGCGGCGGTGGCCGCACGTCAAGTTCCCATTGCCATCGGGTCACAAACGGGCGGGTCGGTTATTCGTCCTGCATCTTATTGCGGAACATACGGGTTTAAACCCTCTCGCGGGATTACCTCTCGCGTTGGGTTTTTCCAAACCTCTGCGACGTTGGATCAGGTGGGTGTGTTCACCAACGATCTAAGGGATGCGGCATTACTCTCTGATGTGATTGGTGGATTGGATCAGCGGGATGAAGCCAGCTATGATTGGCCGCGCCCTGATATGTATGCGGGCGTCACATCAGCTGCGCCTGTAAAGCCATCGTTTTGTTGGTTTGATATGCCCTATCATGACCAATGCGATCAGGACGTTCTACAGGCGATGGAACAAATCGTTGATATGCTGGGCGATCAGGTTGATCGCCTGCCTGTCGCACCCGAATTGGCAACACTGCCCGCGGTTCATAAAATCATCTACGATTATGAAATCGCGCGAAACCTTGAACCGCTGATTGCAAAAGGGGCAAATAAACTGTCTGTGGAATTGACGGACGCGCATGAGCGCGGAATGCAAATTACCAGGGTGCAATACCACGACGCACTGGATGTCAAACTGTCAAGCGAACACTTTTTCACCCAGCATTACAATGACTATGACGCTATTATCGCACCATCTGCGACGGGCATTGCCCCGCTGGCGTCCATGGGGACGACGGGAAATGCGATCAACTGTTTGATTTGGACGCTGGCGGGGTTGCCCTGTCTCACCTTGCCCCTATTTCTGGGCGAAAACGATATGCCATTTGGGTTGCAATTGATCGGCGGGAAGCAAGAGGATGACCGCCTGTTCCGCACCTCTGCATGGCTGCAAAACTATCTTCAAAACGATATCAATGAAGAGGAGAAGACGAATGTCTAAACTTGTGAACTTGATCACGGGCCTTTTCGGCTTTGGCCTATTTGCCGTGTTTATCATCGGTTTGTCGCATTCCATTTCAACTGGGTTCGCAGGCTTTATGGGCGGTTTGCCGTTCATGATCATTGCCATTTTTGTTTTGGCTTTGGCGCTATATAACCTGTGGGAAGATACACTTGGCGGCAAAGATTAACGAGGGCGCCGCCGTCCTTTGTGCGACAATGCTGTTGGGGATGGGAACTGCGCCAACCATGGTACATGCGGCCTCCTTTACTTGTAGCGAGGCGCAGCGTCATTCGTTTGCGGTCGCATCCAGTATGACACCCGCCTATCCGGGACGCACGATTGATTTTACAATCGATGGGAGTGAAATCATCGCCGATGGTGTGTTCTTTCACACCTCTTATGATGTCACATATCTATCTGATCAGGCAGCAGAGCTTTCATTTCGCGCCCATGCATCCGATGCGGATCGCGAAGACATCTTTTTGTTTACTGAACAAACGCTTTATCACACAGCCATTGTGAAATATGGGCGCGAACCCTCGATACAGTTGAACATTTTGACATGTCAGCCCAAAGTTGGGTGATCAATTTGCCCCAAGGAGCCGTGTAGAACCATGTTGTCCAAACTTGTTGATTTTGACCGTTTCTTTACTCGCCGCATGGTGCCTGTGGCGGTTGCAATAATCATAACCGCGATTGTCAGTTTGTGGGTCGACCTACAGCCTAACGAAGGCAGTGCAAACCAAGAAAGTGATCAGGATCCATAAACCCTACACGGGTGTAGTATGTTTGCGTTCTGACAGTAAGAAATAGAAAATCGCCAATATGACAATTGCGCCCCCTGCGATGGTCAAATGACTGGGGCGTTCATCAATGACCATCCATACCCACAATGGTCCCAAAACAGTTTCCAATAACATCAGCATACTGACATTTGACGCCGTTGTGTAACGCGATGCACGGGTAAGCATCACAAATGAAACAGGCAATATAATCAAGCCAGTAAGTGATATAATGAATACACTGCTTAAAGTGACATCTGTCGCAGTTGACGACAGGGCAAAAGCCGTTAAACCCGCAATCAATGCCCCAATCCCCAAGGCGAGTTCAAATTCAACAGTCCGATCCTGACGCACCACGATGAAATTGATGGCAAGGCTAAAGGCCACTGCCAATCCCAGCAATGCGCCCAAAACAGTCTGCATATTGAAGTCAATATCGCCGCGTAAATCACCGTAAACGGAAACAATGATCCCCAACATCACGGTCAAGATTATGCCCCAAGATCGCAGGCTGGCGCGTTCCCCTAAAAACAGAGCGCTTAGCATAACAGAAATAATCGGAACGGTCGCCACAGTCACCAAAACGATGGCAACAGGGGCAAGGGAAATTGCGAATGCAAAAAAGCTTGTATTGGCGATTTGACAAAGGACCAGCGCAACAAAGCTTTTGGACAAATTCAGTTTCTTTGTGTCGATGCTGCGACTTCTTTTGTTCAGGCCGATCAATAGGAAAACCATGCCCGCCAATGTTGCGCGCCAGGCCAACATCGCACCCCCGTCCATCTGTGATAGGCGCATCAACAGGCTGTCAGGCGTTAAAATCAATGCGCCAATCAGGGCCAGAAGTATGCCGAATTGCGCTTGTTGCACGGGGCGTTTTTCCATTGTGGGATTGATCCATCATGGTTAAAGGATGTGCTGGGTGAATATCGTCGTTTCGGATTATGCTATCACAATGCAATCTTGCGCCGCATCTGACCATTGTTGGCCGACAGGGCAAAATTTGGACGGATCTGCATTTCCCCCTGGGCAACTGGGCAAGTCTTGTGCAGAAAGTTGCAGGGTTGAGAATGCGAAAGCGGTGATGCCCACCAGAATAAGTTTCATTCCAAATCAACTCCCAAAAATTTTGTTTTAAAGGCAATTGCTAAATATTCCTTGGACGCCCGCAGATAGTCTTTGCGCGCAGCTTCGATTTGATCTGCGTGCTTTTCTTGGGGCAAAGTGCTTGCTGCTGTGACCTGTTCCAAGTTTGTTCGCGCCATTATGTATTTACGTTCCGTATCATCCAACAATGCGGCGCAGACTTCGTCAATATATCTTATTCTCTCGGTCATGCTGTTTTCGGGACCAAGCGATAGGTGTTGTCACCACGCGTGTGACATTGACGACAAACCGCGCGGGACCTGACCGCATGTAAGGTGGCCTCTTTCCCAACAACCAATATCAAATTTGAAACATCATGGGAAAACTCATGCTGGCACTGCGCACAGGTCAAAACCATTTTATCGCCAGCAAAGTTCCCTAATATTTTGGATTTCAACATGATCGCTGATACCGATTAAAACCAATCCATCACCACCCGCACGAACAAATAATTCAGCGTCAAAAGTGCGAAGGAGATCAAAAATTTACGGATGCGTGGGTCCCATTTGCCCAAGTCGTCTGTGTGTGTTGCGTTGCTCATTATTCTCTCCGTTGATAGAAGAGGTAGCCTTGTGGTAAGTGGCGTCAACAGCGCAAAGGTTGAAATGAAAAATGCGACGGTAGGGTCTCCGTCGCATTTATGTGTGTTCACAGCCCGATCGTGTTTACGTGCGTTTGCGCATCGGTTTGCTGTCAGCGCCTTTGCCTGCCATGGCTGCAGCCTCGCGGCGTGCCTTATTCTTTTTGCTGTTGTATTTGCCAACCTTGGGTGCGCGCATCGGTTTGCTTGGGTCACTTGCCCCTTTGCGCACCTTGGACTTTGGTTTTGGTGAGTTGTTGCTTGGGGCAGATTTTGCATCATTCTTTTTAAAGGGAGTCACCACACCTTCGGGCAAATCCTCGACACGTTTTGGCTTTACCTTGAAATCCCGCTTTTCTGGGTGCTTGGGGCGATCTTCGGATTTGTGCCGATCGTAACGTCGTTCTTTTGGAGGATCCCCAAGCGGGTGGAAATTTGATTTCCGTCGCGGTGCATCGCCGTGTGAGCGCCCGCGTGGACGTTCGGGTTTGCGGTTGCTATCCGCGGGTGGGATGTTTGGCGCCTCGCTCAGTTGTTTGACCAATGCCCCTTCGACACGGGCGTCTGGGCCAATGGATTTGAAAAATCCATCCACGCTGGGTGCGCGCAGTTCGATGAAACTGTGATTGCCCTGAATGCGGATCGCTCCGATATCGGTTTTTGTGATATCGCCTGCCTTGCACAGCATCGGCACAACTTGTCCAGGGGACAGACCATTGTCACGACCCTGTTCAAGACGCAGCCACACGCTTTCGCCGAAATCTTCATAGGTTTTCTTGAGTTGACGAGTAGGGGCCTCATAGACCTCTGAAATATCCTCTGGAGCCGACATTTTTTGGGTGTAGGTTTCCAAAAACGCGGCGGCAACGCGTTCGGCGCCGTATAGCTCCAGCAGTTTGGACACCATATGTTCATGCGCGGGGTTTGTATCGCGTGTCCATACATCATCTTCCAAAATGCGTTCATGATCCTTGGCCAACACTTGATCCGCTGTTGGCGCTGATCCCCATTCGGCGTTCAATTTTGCGGATTTCAAAATACGTTCTGCCTTGCGCAGGTTGTTTGGTGGAACGATCAACACGGATGTTCCTTTTCGTCCCGCTCGGCCTGTACGCCCAGAACGGTGCAAAAGCGTTTCGTGGTTTGAGGGCAATTCCGCATGGATCACCAAATCCAATTTCGGTAAATCAATGCCACGCGCGGCAACATCAGTGGCCACACAAATGCGCGCACGACCATCGCGCATCGCCTGTAGCGCGTGAGAGCGTTCGGATTGCGACAGCTCACCTGATAGACACACAACTGAAAACCCGCGGTTTGACAGGCGAGTGGTCAGGCGGCCAACGGTGGCACGGGTATTTGCAAACACAATTGCACTGGGCGCTTCGTGATAGCGCAGAACATTGATGATCGCATTTTCACCATCATGTTTGCCAACCTTGATCGCCTGATATTCGATATCCGTGTGTTGGGATTTTTCCGCCAATGTTGTGATGCGAATGGCGTCACGTTGATATTTCTTGGCCAGTTGTGCGATCCCCTTGGGGACAGTCGCAGAAAACAACAGGGTGCGCCGTGTGTCAGGCGTTTCATCCAGGATCATTTCCAAATCTTCGGCAAAGCCTAGATCCAGCATTTCATCCGCCTCATCCAAAACGACGGCGCGGATTTGTGATAAATCAATGCTGCCGCGCATGATGTGATCGCGCAGACGTCCGGGCGTGGCCACAACGATATGCGCGCCGCGTTCCAATGCGCGGCGTTCATCGCGCATGTCCATGCCGCCAACACAGGACGCCATAACAACGCCCGCCTCGGCGTATAGCCAATGAAGTTCGCGTTTGACCTGCATGGCCAATTCGCGTGTCGGTGCAATGACCAAACCCAACGGCGCTTCCGCGCGTCCAAATCCCGCATCATCGGGCAATAGGTTCTGCGCAATTGCAACGCCAAAGCCAACAGTTTTACCAGATCCAGTTTGTGCAGAAACCAATAGGTCAGAGTTATCAAGTTCGGGTTTTGACACTTCTTGTTGTACGGGTGTCAAAACCTCGTATCCGCGCTTATCCAGCGCAATCTTTAGGGAGGTTTTCAATCTTATCTCAATTTTTGTTCCGGGGCATTTGTTCCCCCATGGAACCTTACCCTTTGGAGCGGTGCATCCTATCAAAACGGCACTCTCTGAGGGCGCAGTAACGGAATTCATCTGCCTTGTACAGAGCAGGACACAAAGATTATCCAACCCGTCAAATTCCATCGTTGAAATTCGCGCCACATGGCGTATCGTCAAATTAGGTGGTGCAACACTATAAATTGTGACCCTGAGCAGTGGTTGAAAAAGGCTCATCCAAACACAGCGACGTGGAGTGTTATGATGGATATTCACCCCCTAACAGGTAGCCTTGGTGCAGAAATCATTGGAGCTGACATCAAAGATGATCAGCAATTTAAGGCGATCTATCAGGCCTTTGTCGATCATTCTGTTATCACAATACGGGGGCAGGATATTGGGCCCGAGGATCACTTGGCCTTTGCGCGCCGCTTTGGCAGCATCAATGTGAACCGCTTTTTCAAAAAGCTGGATACACACCCTGAAATTGCAATAGTGCTAAAGGAAAAAGATCAGAAAAGGGCGATTGGTGAGCGTTGGCATACAGATCATTCCTATGATCAGGTGCCTGCAATGGGATCAATTTTACATGCGATTGAGGTTCCCCCCTTTGGTGGGGATACGGTTTTTGTGTCTATGGCCCGTGTGTTTGAAAATATGTCCGATCCTGTGAAATCATTTTTGCGAGGGCTTAAGGCGTGGCATTCATCACGTCACGCCTTTGGCGCATCGCAGATGAATTCTGAGTCATCAAAAACAGGACGCATTGAAAACGCACACCTTGCAACCCAAGATGCCCTGCACCCCGTGGTTATCCGTCATCCCCTGTCCGGACGAGAGGGGATTTTTGTAAACCCCGATTTCACAATGCATATTGATGGGGTCAGCGAAACGGAATCCCATCATATTTTGGCAATGATTTACGATGAATGTCAGAAACCCGATTATCAGGCGAGGATCAGTTGGTCACAGGGCGATGTCACAATGTGGGACAATCGCGCAACATGGCACAAGGCGATCAACGATTATGATGGACATCGCCGATACATGCACCGCATCACGGTTGAGGGATGTGCATTATCAGGCGCGGATTAACCCGCGGATACTAAGAGCGAGATACCAAACACAACCAACAGGGCGATGACCCCATAAACGCGTGCGTCTGTGGACAAATGTTCAAATTGCGCACCACAGGATGGGCATTCGTCCATCAGTTGATTGGCGCTGATTTCGCAGGTGTTACAATCTTTTCTGTTCATACGGTGGAAATAGGATGCGTATCTAAAAAAATCAAATCAATACAATTGTATACAATGTGATCGTAGTGAAAAATCGGTCGCATGAATTGGAAAAGATACGTCGGTTTAGATCGCTTTGCGCTGTGCAAGCGTGATGATAACGCCAGACGCGATGATGAAAACGATCCCAACAACACCCAGCGCATTTGGCGTGATGTCCCAGAAGAGCCAGCTGAAATAACTGACCGACAGCAAATAGGCATATTCGAAGATTGCGGCATAACTGGTTTGTGCCAACTGATAGGCCCGTGTCATAAGGGACAACGCTACAGTCGCGCCCAATGCAATAATGAAGAGATAAAGCCAATATTGCGCATCGACGGTTTCCCATCCGCTAAACAAAAACGGGGCTGTTGCGATCAAAAGGTCTGAGGCAGGGAACACAGTGAACACCGATGTAATCACTGCGCCACTAATCCCAATGGCGACCAGAAAGCTGAACAAAATCGCAAATGCGCTTTCATCCTGCAAATAGCGAAAGGTGATAATCGACCCGATTGCGTAACATGCCCCCGCCAAAATGGGCATCAATTGATATATTGTGACACCATCGGCACCGGGCTGCAGGACGCACCATACACCCACACTGCCCACCAGAACGGCCAATATGCGGCGAAATCCAATGCGTTCGCCAAACAAGATTGCCGAAAATAACAACACAAAGATGGGAGAGGTAAAAAGCCCAGCCCCAGCCTCGGCAATGGGCATCATCGGCATTGCGCCGAAATACAACAACATAGATGTGACCATGAAAACTGTGCGCGCAGCGATTGGTTTCCATAATTTCGCAAGAACAGGCATGCCAAATAGGCGGGCGGCAATGATGACCATGAACATGGCAATCAATGAGCGAGAGAAATGGAATTGCCCAACGCTGACATTATCTGACACCAATAGGGTCAGGTTATCAGAAAACCCAAAGATCGAAATGCCACTGACCAAAAACACAGCCCCCTTTGACGCGTCAGAAAGTCGATTAAACATGGATGTTACCTGTGCAAGTTGCGCAAGATGTTGAAATACTGTTCACAAAGCCAAGTCAAATCTTATTTCTTATGCTCGAGTGTGTGCGATTTAAATTATTGAACTCTGCACATTCCTGCGTATGACTGGCATGCAGAACCGCTTATAGATTGGCAGACGACGCAGCATGACAATTTTTAAAAAAATCGTGACGGATATTTATATCGTGTCTTGGGCCTTGTTTAAGGTTTTGATCCCAACCTTGATTGTTGTGAAAATTACCGAAATAGCTGGGGCGGTTTATTGGTTGAACGTTGCAATGGCGCCCATTGTGACGATGATTGGATTACCTGCCGATATGGCGATTGTCTTAACAACGACCATGCTAACAAACCCATATGCGGGTTTGATGTTGCTAAGCGCGATGCCATCTGTCGCATCCCTTAGTGTTGCACAGACGACCATCATCGCATCATTCATGCTGTTTGCGCATTCCCTGCCTGTTGAGGCAGCCATTACACGAAACGCTGGCCTACGGGTGGGGGTGACATTGGCCGTCCGTGTTGGGGCGGCGATTTTGTTCTGTGCGCTTCTGAACCTCTTTTTTCATCAATTCGATGTGTTGGGGGAAACGGCCCGCCTGCATCTGCCGCAGTTTGATGTGGCACCAAGTTTGACGCAATGGGGCATTGATCAGGTCAAGGGGTTGGTGTTTATCCAAGTCGTGATTGTTGTTTTGATTATCGGGCTTGAGCTGTTGCGCTGGATCGGCGTGGAACGGTTGATTCAAAAAATGATGCATCCCATTTTGGCTCTGGTAGGCATTGGCAGCCGTGCATCCACCATCGTGATTGTCGGACTAACCTTGGGTCTGGGATTTGGCGGTGGCTTGATGATCAAGGACGTGCGTCAGGGTATGATCCCCGCACAGGCTGCTGTTGGATCATTGGTTTTGATCAACCTCTATCATTCTGTGTTTGAAGATACGGCAGTTTTAATGCTGCTTGGCCCATCACTGTTTTATATTTTGGTGGTGCGGGGAATATTTTCGCTGATCTTGACCTATGTTATTATTCGCCTGCTGGCCCTGTTATCTGAACCCAACTATGACCGTTTTGTTGTGAATACCAAGGCCTTTGGCGCGAACTAAAAATCAACCTCAATCGCGATACCGCGTTTTTGAGCCAAATCGACAACTTTTGCAGCCACCGCCAAATCCTGTAACCCAACACCTGTGCCATCGAAAATGGTAATTTCTGTATCGCTGCTGCGCCCTGCATGGGTACCATTTATTACGGCACCCAGTTCGGTGATGTCATTGGATGTGATCAGGCCATCTGCGATGGCGTGCTGTGCTTCGCCAATGGAAATGGATTGCGCCACTTCGTCTGTGAAAACTGTGCCTTTGGCGATCAGGGCGGCTTCAACCTCTTGTTTGCCTTTTGTATCGGTTCCCATACAAGCAATGTGACATCCTGGCGAAACATGTTCCGCCATAAGAGAGGGCGAAAAGGCAGAGGTGATGGAAATGATCACATCCGCCTGCTGCATCCCATCAAGTGTGACCGCTTCAAACGGCAGGCCCGCTTCATTGGCAACCTTTTCAATATTGGGCAGCATTTCGGGGTGGTAATTCCATCCGATTACCTTTTCAAAGCGGCGTTGTTCAAGGGCTGCACGCAACTGAAACGTGGACTGATGTCCTGCACCAATCATGCCGATCACCCGCGCATCTGCGCGCGCAAGATGCTTGATTGAAACCGATGATGCCGCCGCGGTGCGCAGTGCGGTCAACAGGTTCCCGCCCACCATGGCACTGGGCATGCCCGTATCAGGGTCGAACAGAAACACCGTGGATTGGTGATTGATATGTCCAAACTTTTCCAAATTGTTTGGCCAATACCCGCCCGCCTTTAAACCAAGCGTTAATCCCGCCCGATCAAAACCACCCTTAAATCCGTAAAGGGCATCTTCATGACCAATCGCTTCACGAATTACGGGAAAATTATAGGCGTCTTTTGCGGCCATTGCGGCAAAGACGTTTTCAACGGCATCAATTGCCGCCTCGCGTGTCATCAGATTTGCGATTTCGCGTTCGGGTACAAGTAGCATGGGTCGTCCAATTCGGGTGTGTTAGAAAGGGCGCCAAATTGATCAGCGCCCTGTAGGTGTTTTCCAGTGGTTCCAAATTAATAGGCGTGTCCGCGTGCCGAAATTGGCCAAACGCATTCTACCTCGCCATTGCGCACGCCCACATACCAATCATGAACATTGGCGGTCGGATCACAGTGACCTGGAACCAATTTCAGTTTGTCGTTAATTTTCAAAACACCCGCAGTGTCCATCACAACGCCATGTTCGTCGGAACATTTGACGTACTCCACATCATCGCGTCCATAAATCACGGGCAGGCCACTATCAACGGATTGTACCTTTAGACCTGCATCAACAATGGCTTTGTCCGCTTTGGCATGGCTCATGACGCTGGTTAAGATAAACATCGCGTTTTCCCATTCGCCTTGGTCGATGCGTTTGCCATCCTTATCCAAAATACGCCCATAATCCGCGTCCATGAACGCATAGGATCCACATTGTAATTCGTTATAAACGCCAGAGGTGGATTCAAAATAATAGGACCCCGTGCCACCACCGCCAACGATGTCGCATTCCAACCCTTGGGTGCGCAGCGTGTCCACAGCATCCTTCACCATGGCAACGGCAATTCCGACTTTTTCTTTGCGCTCTTCATAACTGTCTAAGTGCTGCATCGCACCTTGATAGGCTTGGATACCGGCGAATTTAAGGCCCTCTGCAGCATCAATGGCCGTTGCAATTTCAACAACCGCAGGTGTTGTTGTTACCCCGCAACGTCCTGCGCCACAATCGATTTCAACCAAGCACTCGATTTGCGTGCCGTGGCGCGCGGCGGCCTCGGATAGGTCAGCTACATTGGTCACATCATCCACACAGCATATCACACGCGCTCCATACGTAGGGATACGGGCAAGGCGATCAATTTTAGCGGGATGGCGTACTTGGTTTGAAACCAATACATCACGAATACCGCCACGTGCGAAAACTTCGGCCTCGGACACTTTTTGACAACATACACCACAAGCCCCACCAAGCGTTTCTTGCAATTTGGCAACATCAACAGATTTGTGCATTTTCCCATGCACGCGGTGGCGCATTCCCTGTGCGGCAGCATAATCGCCCATCTTTTTGATATTGCGTTCCAGTGCGTCTAAATCCAGCACCAAACAGGGGGTTTGAATGTCATCCTCTGACATTCCGGGTTTGGCAGGGATGTTATAGCCCACCTCATAATCATCAAATGTGTTTAGGTCTTTCATCGGTGAAATCCTTTGGTTTTAGAAGTGTTATTTTATGCTGCGGCAGTCCAGGGCAGCTTGTCCAGATCAACATTGCCCCCTGTGATAATGATCCCAACCCGTTTTCCACGAAACGCATCGGGGTTTTTCAAAACCACAGCCAAGGGCACAGCAGAAGAGGGTTCCATCACGATCCGCAGATGCTTCCAAGTCAGCTTCATCGCATCAATGATTTCCGCATCCGTTGCCGTGAAAATGTTGCTGACGTGATTGGATACGAAATGCCATGTCCGTTCTTTCAGCGGCACCAATAACCCATCGGCAATCGTTTTGGGAGCATCATCCGCGATGATGTAACCTGCCTTAAAACTGCGATAGGCGTCATCGGCCTGTTCGGGTTCCGCGGCGATGATCTGCGTTTCGGGGGCCAGTGTAGACAGCGTCAGGCAGGTGCCCGACACCATTCCGCCCCCGCCAATCGGGGCGATCACCATATCCATGCCATCGGTTTGTTCCATGAACTCCTTTGAACAGGTGCCTTGGCCCGCGATCACACGCGGGTCGTTGTAGGGATGCACGAAATCACCACCTGTTTTGGCCTGAACTTCGGCGAACGTTGCCTCACGCGATGTGGTAGAGGGTTCGCATTCTGTAATGATGCCGTTGTAGCGGCGCACGGTATCCTTTTTGGCTTGTGGTGCGGTATGGGGCATCACAACATTACAGGGGATGCCACGACGCATCGCCGCATATGACAGGCACGAGGCATGATTGCCCGATGAATGCGTCGCAACGCCAAGGCGAGCCTGATCGTCGTTCAGGCCGAAAACAGCATTTGTTGCGCCACGCACCTTAAACGCGCCGGGTTCCTGAAAATTTTCGCATTTGAAGAAGAGCGATGCGCCCGTCAGTTCATTCAGATAATCCGAGGTGCGCACAGGCGTGCGCCGAATGATCGGTTTGATCCGCTCATGGGCCTCCAACATGTCCTGATAGGTTGGGATGTTATCAACGATATCCTTCATTCTGCAGCCACCTTTTGTTCGATCATCGAATGGTTGCGATAATATTGTTGGGCGGCGGCAACGCCTGATCCCAATTCAATCGGCAATCCCAAATCTTTCATAGACATTTCGGCAGTGGCGATCCCCGATAGGGCCATGACATCTGTCAGGCTACCCAAATGGCCGATGCGGAACACTTTGCCCGCTACTTCGCCCAGACCAACGCCAAAGGCCACCCCATATTTTTCTGCAGCCAGTGTGACAATATCGGTCGCATTGAAATTTGCGGGTGTTTTGATGGCGCTGACCGTGTCGGAATAAACGCTTGGATCACTTGCGCACAGGTCCATCCCCCACGCCTCAACCGCGTTACGCACACCCTGTGCGATGCGATGGTGGCGGGCGTAGACATTGTCCAATCCTTCACCTAGGAGCATATCGCAGGCTTGATTCAAGCCATTCATCAAACCCACGGCAGGGGTATAGGGATAGGCGTTGTTTGCGTATCCCTTCGCCATGTCTTGTACATCGAAAAATGTTCTGGGCAATGTGGCGGATTTGGTGGCATCCATCGCCTTATCGCTAAACCCAACAATGGCCAGACCCGCAGGGAGCATGAACCCTTTCTGTGAACCAGTCACAGCAACATCAACGCCCCATTCATCAAATCTAAAGTCGATGGACGCGATGGATGATACACCATCCACAAACAGCAGGGCAGGGTGTTCAACAGCGTCCATTGCATGGCGTATCGCGGAAATATCACTTGTCACTCCTGTTGCAGTTTCGTTGTGAGTGACCAACACTGCCTTAATAGAATGCGTTTTGTCCTGTTGCAGGATTTCGGCGTATTTTTGAGCCGAAATGCCTTCACCCCATGGTGTTTCAACAACCTTGACGTTTAAACTGTGGCGTTGGCACATATCAATCCAACGATGGCTAAACATCCCATTCCGCGCAGCCAAAACGGTGTCACCGGGGCACAATGTATTGGTCAGGGCTGTTTCCCATCCACCCGTTCCGGACGCGGGAAAGATGAACACATGCGCGGACCCGCTTTTCAAAATTTTACGCACGCCGTTGCGGGCAGGGTGCAAAATTTGTCCAAAAAGCGGAGAGCGATGGTCCAGTGTGGGCATATCGCAAGCTTTGCGCAAATGCTCAGGGATATTGGTTGGACCGGGAATAAATACAGGGTTTTGAAAGCTCATCTTACTACCTTTGCAGAACTAATGGCTAAGTGTAAGCAGTATCGTTTTCTAATGAAACATTTTTAAATTTGACAAGTTGATGCTCCAGTAGCCGAAAAAATATATCATTTACAATTGATTAGATTTTTTCATAACATGAAATATATTTTCAAAATATATTTGCGTTATAGGGGTGAACCATGGCTGACACACAAAATACCCGCAGATCACGGGGGCGTCCGCGTGATTGGCACGATAAAACTGAACAAAATACGGTCAAGTCACTGGATCGTGCGCTTTATGTGTTCAAACACCTTAGTTTGGGGGAAAGCAAACCTTTGACCGAACTGGCGGAAGAGACAGATCAATCGCCTGCCACGGTGTATCGCATCTTAATTACGCTACAGGGGCAGGGGTTGGTGGAATTCGATCCCGAAGATCAGGTATGGCACATCGGTCCACAGGCCTTTGTCATTGGGTCACGGTTTCTGCGCCGCACCAGTTTGGTGGAACGCGCGCGACCCATCATGCGCAAATTGATGGAGACAACAGGCGAAACCGCAAACCTAGGCATTGAAAAAGAAGGCAAGGTTTTATTCCTAAATCAGGTTGAAACGCACGAAAGCATTCGTGCCTTTTTCCCACCCGGTACGCTTTCCGATATGCATTCTTCGGGGATTGGTAAGGCGCTATTGGCGCATATGGATGTGGACCGCCGCCTGCGCATTATAAAAACGATGTTGCTAGAGAGTTATACAAAGTTCACGATTACAGACGCCGATGCCCTAGATCGTGATTTGGACGACATCCAAAATCGCGGCTACAGCATTGATAATGAAGAACGGAATTTGGGAATGCGGTGCATCGCAGCACCTGTGTTTGATTTCAATCGGGAGGTTATTGCAGGCATCTCTGTCTCTGGGCCGACAAGCCGCGTTGGAACCGAAAATTTACCCGCAATTAGTGTCGATGTGATGCATGCAGCAAGGGCATTGACCGAGGCGATTGCAGGCACATCACCCTTTGTCTAGTTGCCCGTATTCCAATTGCCTTCGGTGCGTTGTGACAATCAACTTGACACAAAAAATGTAGACAGAACGCGATTACAGGCTAATCTGACATAGGTGCAGTGGCTGTGAAAGTGCCTGTCGTCAAACCATTTTGCGACGTTAACTACACGATCCTGTGCTTAAATTTGGGTGCTGTGCTTTACGTTACGGCATCCACTTGGGAGGTATAACATGAAGAAAATAATCGGAACAGCGGCACTGTGTGCTGCGGTAATGGCTGGTGGTTCGGCGTTTGCATTTGAATGTAAACGTGGGGAAGCATCCTTTGATAAACCCGGCGGGTTTCCAGAGCGTGCTTTGACAATGATCGTACCATATGGTCCTGCGGGTGGGTCGGGGCAGGTTGCTGCTGCAATGGCCGAGGCAGTTACGGAACTGACTGGCATCCCAATCAACCGCGATCACAAACCAGGTGGTTCTGGGACTGTTGGTATGACGGCTTATATGGCTGCACCCGCAGATGGATATAACGTTTTGGAACACATCGATGATGCATCCTCTGCGCATGCTCTGGATTCATCGCTTCCGAACCCAGCTGAGGATTTGATCCCGCTGGTGGTAAGCCAGGTGACTTTCAGTCAGGTCTATATCCGCACAAATGAAACACGCTTTAGCGATTGGCCATCCTTTGTGGAATGGGTCAAGGGGCAAAACGGCAAAGCAACCATTGCTAACGTATCCAAAGAAGGATCAATGGAGCGCGTCACGATGGGCTTTATCACCGATGCAAGTGGTATGCAGATCCAGCAGATTTCATTCGACAAAGGCGCCCCACGTTACGGCGCGTTGTTGGGTGGACAGGTGGACGCCTTGTTTGAACAACCGGGTGATGTGCGCAATTTTCTTGATGCAGATCAGTTCAAACCAATCCTGACAATTTTTGATGAACGCCCAGATGCCTTTGCAGATACTCCAACACATCGTGAAATGGGTATGGATTTTGATCCACTGTTACGTTTCCGCGGGTTCTATGTCCATGCGAATGCACCAGCGGATCGTGTTGAATGGCTAAAATGGGCCTTCCAGCGCGGATATTGTGAAGACAGCTATCAGGCATTCAATGATTCAAAATTCATGACTGTGATCGATAGCTATCGTGATACGGATGGTGCGAAAAATTTGATTGCCCGTTCAATCGACCAATATCGCGAAGTCTACAAGGCCATGGGCCTAGACGTAAAATAAACAAACTATATTCAATATATCATGGCGCCCTTTGGCGCCATGTTTTAGGTTGCGAGCATGGGAATATACTGTGGGACGACTAACACTCAGTAATCTGATCGAAGCCGCGATCTTTTTTTTGATCGTCGGTATTTTTTACGCCTTTACGTTTGAATTTAACCAACCCATCGAAATCTATATCTTTGGGGCCACGGCATGGCCGCGGGTAGTGATTTTCTTGTTGCTCTTGGCGACGCTTGGCAACCTTTGGTTCCTTTATCGCCACGGGAACGCGACACAGGCGACATTAGGGCAAACAGACGATAAAGCCGATTTTAGCGAGGCTGGAACCGTGCGCCGCATGGTTGCTGTTCTGCTGACACCTTTTGTGTTTGCCTATCTTCTGAAACCTGTCGGGATATATTTCAGCGCACCGTTTTTTATTGCCGCAATCATTTGGTTGTTCGGCGAACGCAGATGGAAGGCAATCTTGGTCATGACGCTGTTCATATACTGCGTGTTCATCGGATTGTTCCTGATGATTTTGAATGCACCATTGCCCCAAGGCAATGTGTCGCCCTTCTATGACTTCAGCGCATGGGTGCTGAAACTAAATGCCAAATTACAAGGGATTTAACGCAAGATGATCGAGAATTTCTTAGCGGGTTCCGCAGCTCTTTTTGGTGATCCCTTTACGATAGGTATCTTTGTCTTTGGTGTTGTGGGTGGCATGTTGTTCGGGGCAATCCCCGGGGTCAGCATGCTGACATTGGCTGCGATTTTGTTGCCCTTTACCGCGGGTTTGGAACCTGCGCAGGGTGTGATGTTATTTGCGGTCATCTACTGTACTGGCACCTATGGCGGTGCGATCACTGCCATATTGTTTAATATCCCGGGGTCGGCCGAAAATGCCCCGACTGCGTTTGATGGCTATCCCATGACGCAAAAGGGTCAATCGGGTAAGGCCGTTGGCGCTGCAGTTTTATGTTCGGCAATTGGCGGGATTGCATCGGCCCTTGTGATGATGGCCGCAACCGAGCCATTGGCGAATTGGGCGATCCGCAATATTGGTCCCCCCGAAATCTTTGCGCTTGTCTTCTTTGGTCTTGTGGTTGCCTCCTCTGTTGGCGCGCGCACCATATGGAAAGGTTGGATGTCGGTCCTTTTAGGTTTGTTGATTGCAACGATTGGCCAAGATCCTGTGGGTGGCATCAACCGTTACAATTTCGGCATGACTGATTTGGCCGCGGGCATCGCGTTTATACCTGCAATATTGGGATTTTTTGCCGTTTCTGAAATCTTTGTTCAGGCGGAAAAGAAAGCCAGCGGGAAATATCAGGCACCCAAAGTCAGTATGACTTTTCCGTCCTTTGTTGAATTGTGGATGCATAAAATTGCCGTTTTACGATCCATATTGGTTGGATTTTTCTGCGGCATCCTGCCGGGAATTGGCGCAACATTGGCCGCATTCATGAGTTACGGCGAAGCTGTGCGGTGGTCCAAAAACCGGGAGGAGTTCGGCAAAGGCAAGCTTGAGGGTGTGATTTCCGCAGAAACCGCAAACAATGCAGCAACGGGAGCAGCGATGATCCCACTGTTGGCATTAGGTCTGCCTGGGGGCGCATTGACTGCGATGATGGTCGCCGTGTTCCAAATGCACGATCTGCAACCGGGTCCCTTGGTGTTCATGCTATCGCCCGATCTGATTTGGATTGTATTTGCGGCGATGTTCTATGCCAATTTGTCGATCTTGATCATTGGTGTTTTGGAAACCAAAACCATTTTGAATCTTCTGAAAATCCCTTTCCAATTCTTGGCGCCACTGATTTTGATGCTGGCCACAACCGGAGCCTATATTGGTCGCGGACTGGTTTTGGATGTTATGGTGATGTTCTTGGCGGGGATCATTGGGTATCTGTTGCGCCGTTCAGGATTTTCTATTCCTGCGATTGTGCTGGGCTTGATCCTTGGAAAAATTGGCGAACAAAATTTCGCCCAAGGTATGCAGATGGTACATTATGATTTGGGCACATATTTTTCACGCCCGATTTGCGCGATTTTGATCGCCGCAGGTGTGATTACGCTTGCATCAAGCATGTACCGCGCGTTTACCTCAAGCAAGACAAGTGCATAAGGCTGGGGCAACCCGAAACGGAGTTTATGGAATGACAGATACTGGCGTTCAGGAAATCGTCGCGCGTGCACGCACTGCGCAGGCAGAGTACGAAAAAAATGGATCGCAAGAACGGTATGATCGCGCAGCACAAGCGGCCGCATGGGCGATTATGGAGCCCACCCGCAATCAGCGATTGGCAGAATTGGCAGTGGAAACAACAGGTTTGGGAAACGTTCCCGACAAGATCATCAAGAACCACCGTAAAACACTGGGCCTAATGCAAGATATTCAACATGCGATGACCTTTGGCGTGATGTCGGAAGATCCGAAAACGGGGATCACGGAAATTGCCCGTCCCAAGGGGGTAGTGGGTGCAATCGTGCCCTCAACAAACCCTGCGGCGACACCTGCAAACAACATCATCAACGCCCTAAAATGCGGAAATTCGATTGTTGTGGCCCCATCGCCAAAAGGCGTTGCCTGTTGCGACTTGCTGTTGGAATACATCCACGCAGAATTCGCCAAAATTGGCGAGGATCCCGCATTGGTGCAAATGATCCCCGCACCGGGGTCCAAGAACAAGACACAAACATTGATGGATCAATGTGACATGATCGTCTGCACAGGCAGCCAAAACAACGTGCATCGCGCACAAACCACGGGCACCCCTGCGGTTGCTGTGGGCGCGGGGAACGTTACGGTTATTGTGGATGAAACTGCGGATTTGGATGCGGCGGCGGAAAAAATTCGCGCTTCTAAATGCTTTGACAATGCCACATCCTGCAGTTCGGAAAATTCCGCTGTCGTGGTGGATGCGGTTTATGATGATTTTATCGCCGCAATGGCGCGTGCAGGGGGTGCGTTTTATGCGGATGAGGCTGCGTTGATTTCCAAACTGTGGCCCGATGGACATCTGAACCGTTCGGTTATTGCGCAAGATGCGGATAAAATGATCGCAGCCCTTGATGTGGATGTGGCGGAGGGCACCGAATTCTTGGTCGTGCCGACATCGGGCATCGGCCCTGATCATCCCCTCTCCGGTGAAAAGCTGAGCCGTGTTTTGGCGCTTTATCGTGCCTCAGATTTTGATGCGGCTGTGGATGTTGCACGCAGCATTCAGATGTATCAGGGCGCGGGGCATTCGGTGGGGTTGCATTCGGCATTGGATGCGCGTGCGCACACCCTGGCCACGGCAATTCCAACCAGTCGGATCATTGTTAATCAGGCGCATACCTTTGCCACAGGTGGATCGTTTACCAATGGCATGCCGTTTTCCTTGTCGATGGGCTGTGGCACATGGGGGGGAAATTCAGTGAATGAAAATGTGAATTACCGCCATTTCCTGCAATCCACAAAAATCATTCGTGAAATTCCTTCGCGCGAACCCAAAGTAGAAGACATTTTTGGCGCGTATTGGAGCCTTGCTGGGAAATGAGATTTGATGCAATAACACCTCCCCAAGGAACGCTGCGGGATTGGATTGATGCGCGGGCTGAGCGCGGTGGCACGGCCTTTGTATTTCCCGAAACGGGCGAAACCCTAACATGGTCAGAACTGCGCGACCATTGCGCGACAGTGGCGGGTGACCTGACGGCCCAAGGCATCGCCAAGGGTGAAAGCATCGCGGTGATGCATCCCAACGGTTATGACGGGGTTAAGGCGCTGTTTTCTGCGCTATATGGCGGGTTTCGCGTGACAATGTTGAATTTGGCCGCGGGTCCAGATGCGCTTGGCTATGCCATGGATCATTCTGAGGCGCGGGTGGCTTTCGTTCATGAAACGCAACTGGGTGTGTTTGATCAGGTGAAACCTGAACGCCTGAACCTATATAAGTATACTGTGCAGCAAGCAGAACTGCATTCTGTTTCATCAGGCGATGATGCATTGCTCATGTATACCTCTGGCACCACGGGGCGGCCCAAGGGTGTTGTGCATACGCAATCCAGCCTCTTGGCAGGTGGTTGGACCGTTAGCGTTGCGCATGAATTAACGGAAAGTGATCGCGGAATGGGGGTTTTGCCATTCTATCACATCAACGGCCTATGCGTTTCTGTCATGGGCAGTTTGGTGTCAGGCGGATCATTGGCCATGGTATCACGGTTTTCGGCCAGCAAATTTTGGCAGCAGGCGGCAGATGGCGGGATCACATGGTTTTCCGTGGTCCCCACGATCATCAGCCACCTATTGCATGGCGCGTCAGAACCGAATGCGGAATTGAAATCACGCCTTCGCTTTGCGCGCTCTGCCTCATCCGCGCTGGCGGTTGAAACACAGCGCGCATTTCAGGATCGCTTTGGTTTGGCCATTGTGGAATCTTTGGGCCTGACCGAAACGGCCGCGCAATGTTTGGTCAACCCCTTGGATCCCAGCCTGCATAAAATTGGTTCTGCGGGTAAAGCGATCAGCAATCAGGCGCGGATCGCGGATGGAGATGGTCATGAATGCGCCCGCGGTGTTGAGGGCGAAATTCAAATCCAAGGCCCCAATGTGATGAAAGAATACCTGCGCAATCCCGATGCCACGGCGGCGACATTCCATGGCGATTGGCTGCGCACCGGGGATTTGGGGCGCATGGACGCGGATGGATATGTCTTTGTCACAGGGCGGCTAAAGGAATTGATTATCAAGGGCGGTGAAAACATTGCACCCCGTGAAATTGACGAAGTTCTTTATGAACACCCCGATGTGGTTGAGGCCGCGGCTTTCGCGCGACCCTGTCCGCAATACGGGGAACGGGTTGAAGCGGCAGTGCGGCTAAGTGAGGCATCAAATGCCACTGCCGATGAATTGCGCGCGTTGTGTGAGGCCAAAGTGGGTACATTTAAATCGCCTGAAAAGGTGCATATTTTGCCTGAATTGCCCAAAGGGCCGTCTGGAAAAATCCAACGCCTTTATTTGAACGAAATGCTCTATGGAGCCTAGTTAGGTCAGGCCGTTGATGATTAGGCGCAGGCCCATGAAAAAGAACGCAACCAAAACTGCCTTGCGAAATAGCTCTTGGCTGACGCGGTGGCGCAGCATTTCACCAATGCGAAATCCGATTAGCACGACGATCAACGCAAGGCTGGATTTAATCAATGCGGGGCCTGTTAGGATACCTGCCACCAATTGACCTGCCCCCAGTGGCAAAACTCCAGCCAAAAATAGGAACCCTGTTGCTCCGATAAAGCGTTCTTTGCTGACATCGCGGGCAACCAAATACATGGCAACAGTGGGGGACCAGATCGAACTGATTCCGCCCAATACGCCTGATAACACGCCAAACCCCAAATGCCATCCGCGCCCTGGGCCAATGTTCAGTTTGATCCCAAACAATAGGTTTAATGAGAACAGCACCATGGCAATGCCAATCGCCACTGTTAGCAAAGCAGTGGGATAGGATGTGATGTACATCGATGTGACGAAAATCGACACCATGATTGCCAAAGCAAACAGCCAATATTCCCGCGCGATATCCAATTTGTTGGGGGCGTGTGCAAATTGGAGTGAGTTGGTTGCCAAGATCGACAACCACAACAGCGGTATCGCCTCTGTCGGGGGCATAACAAGCGTTAGGAACGCCATTGAGGCGGCAGGCAAGCCAATGCCAAGAAACCCTTTTACAATCGCTGCAAAGAGAAATATCCCGATTAGGATCAGCGTTTGAATCGGATCGAAATTAGATATTAAATCAATGATTTGCGACATGATCGTGAAGTGCCTTATCCATAAGAAGAGCAAGGTTCATCGCCTTACGCTCAGTTACATCCTTAATCTGACAGCGACAGGAAAATCCATCTGCTAAAACAACCGTGTCCTCGGGCGCCGCGCGTACTGTTGGGGCCAGGGACAATTCGGCCATCTGGCGTGAGACCTCAGCCGTTTCCGCTTGATACCCAAACGATCCTGCCATTCCACAGCAGGAACTGTCGATCATCTGCGCATTGGCACCCAGCACAGTATTTACCGCATCAACAGTGTGTTGGGCGACACCCATCGCCTTTTGATGGCAGTGCCCATGCACTAAAACATCTACACCCGACATGTCCAATCCTGCGGGCGGGTTTTTCATAACATATTCCGCAAATGTCATGATTTGTGCGCCAAGTTCCGCACTCCACTCGGGGATCAGGTTTACCGCCTCATCACGGAACATGAGCGTGCAGGATGGTTCTAAGCCCACGATTGTTTTTCCTGCATCCAGCGCCGCACGAAACGCATCTGTTGTGCGTTGCAATTCCTGTTTCGCGCGATCGGTCTGACCGGAGCTTAGGTATGTGCGCCCACAACATAGAGGGTGGCCAGGGGCAGATAAGACGCCAACGGTTTTTCCCGTGGCTGTAATGACCCGTTCCGCAGCATGCAATGTTTCCGGATCAAAATGACGGTTGAACGTATCCGCAAATAACAACACATCACCCGTTTCGGGCCCTGAATAGGGTTTTTTAAAATCGGGCAGGCGGCGGGTTTTATCAAACCCAAAAAGATGGCCGAATTTCAAGGCGAGGTTTGAAACAGGCGAAAAGGTGGATGCAATCGGGGCCATGCGGGGCAGGGCTGCAATAAGTTTTTCGCGCATCGCAACACCATGTTTTGCGGCACGTGCGCCCTGCACCTCAGTCTTCATTTTGGCCATGTCGATGGACATAGGGCATTCTGATTTGCACGCCTTGCATCCCACACACAGTGCCATGGCATCGGCCATGTCATCGGATGCAAAGGCATCATCCCCAAATTGGCCCGTTAAAGCTAAACGCAACACATTGGCGCGTCCTCGTGTCAGATCCTTCTCGGCGCCGGTGACGCGGAAGGAAGGACACATCACACCACCAACGCTTTTGCGACAGGCGCCATTGTTGTTACACATTTCCACAGAACCCGCCAAACCACCCGGCCATGCAGTCCAATCGAACACAGTATCTGGTGTTTGGGGCACGTAATTTTCAGGCCATCGGGTAATGGACCGATCGTCCATTTTGGGGGATCGTGTGATTTTACCGGGGTTTAACACCGCATCAGGATCAAAGCGATCTTTGACCGTTTCAAAAATGCGGATCATATTGGCCCCATACATCCGTTCGTGGAATTCCGAACGCACGATGCCGTCCCCATGTTCGCCTGAATGCGAACCTTTGAATTTTGCGACAAGATCAAAGGCCTCTTCCGCGATGGCCCGCATTTGACGTAATCCCAGATCCTGTCGCAGGTTTAAAACAGGACGCACATGCAACAAACCGACCGAGGCATGGGCATACCATGTGCCGTCCGTTCCGTGTTTGTGAAAAACATCTGTCAACTGGCTGGTGAAATCAGCCAGATGTTCCAACGGAACTGCGCAATCCTCCACAAAGGACACGGGCTTTCCTTCGCTGCGCATAGACATCATAATGTTGAGCCCTTGCGTACGCACACCCCAAATACGCGCTTGGAATGCAGGATCCTCAACCTTAAATACACCCCCTGTGGCTTTGTTTGTATCACTCCATGAAAAGCCGAGGTCACCCATCAATTCGACCAACGCTTTGAGGCGTTTTTTGTTTTCCTCTAGCGTTTCGGCAAACTCCACCAAGAGAAGGGCAGCA
>Ga0255781_10000331_pt1 | contig 37215 bp, 31 predicted proteins | sample 101ome_21_FD_179979 | JGI IMG/M metagenome (GOLD analysis project Ga0255781, IMG submission 179979) | Coastal salt marsh microbial communities from the Groves Creek Marsh, Skidaway Island, Georgia - 101413BT metaG (version 2) | ecosystem: Environmental > Aquatic > Marine > Intertidal zone >... | reverse complement strand
TATATATATATGGCATTTAAAATAAATTAACAATGGCACAAACTAAAATAGAACAAGGTTTATTAAAATTTACAGAAGCAACTGATTATTTAAAAATACCAACTGGTACAACAGCTCAAAGACCTAGTTCACCGGCAAATGGTTATATTAGATTTAATACCACTATAAACGATGTTGAAGCGTATAATGGGACTGAATGGACTAGAATGGGTATTGCTCCACCTACATTTACATCTGTAGATTATCCGGGAAGCGCCACAGCATTAGATCCAGCAGGAGATGAAAGTTTAGTTATAAATGGATCAAATTTTAATACAGGAATTACTATTACAATCGGAGGTACAACGCCATCGAGTATCACAAGAAATAGTTCAACTCAATTAACTGTAACAACCCCAGCAAAAACAGCAGGAACATATGATATAGTATTTACAAATACTGATGGAGGAACAGCTACAGCAACAAATGCGGTTTCATATAATGGTATACCGGCTTTTACAAATGCAGCTGGAAGTTTAGGGAGTGTTGAAGAAAATAGTACTGTTAATTTATCAGCGGCAGCAACAGAGCCAGATGGGGGTGCTATTACATATGCAATAACATCGGGAGCACTTCCAACAGGATTGAGCTTAAATGCTTCTACGGGTGCTATAACGGGTACAGCCCCGAGTGTATCCGCTGATACTACAAGTAACTTTACAGTAACAGCAACTGATAATGAAAATCAAACAGCATCAAGAGCTTATAGCATAACGGTTACTAATGTAACACCGTCTAGTTTTTTTAACACCGTTTTATATACAGGTAATAGCAGTACACAATCAATTACAGGAGTAGGATTTCAACCTGATTTAGTTTGGATAAAAGATAGGAGTAATGCTGAACAACATATATTAAACGATTCAACAAGAGGTGCAACTAAAGATTTATCATCAAACTCATCAGCAGCAGAAGCAAACAGAACCACAGGTTTTCTTTCTTTTAATAGTGATGGATTTACTTTAGGTACAGATGGAGGTGGTGTTGTTAATGATTCAACAAGAGGCCCTTATGTAGCTTGGTGTTGGAAAGCAAATGGGGGGAGCACTAGTAGTAACACTGATGGAAGTGTTACAAGTACAGTGCAAGCTAATAATACTTTAGGATTTTCAATAGTTGAGTATACAGGTACTGGTTCAGCAGGAGCAACAATAGGACACGGATTAAATTCAACACCTGAAATGATTATAGTGAAAAATTTAGCAGCAGGTGAAAATTGGGCAGTATATCATTCAGCTACTGGTGTAAGCAATGTATTGTTTTTAAATCAAACAAATGGAGTAACATCTGTAACAAATAAATGGGCAGGAACTAATTCTACTGTGTTTGGAGTAAATTCAGCAGGAGATGTAAACCAGTCAGGTGTACAACTTATAGCTTATGCTTTCCATTCAGTCAATGGCTTTTCAAAGTTTGGCTCATACACAGGTAATGGTTCAACAAATGGACCGATTATAGAAACAGGATTTGAACCTGCATTTTTGATGATTAAAAGGACAGACACGGCTGGGTATAACTGGTATATATGGGATAATAAAAGGACACCAGCAGGAGAAAAAGTATTGTATCCTAATTTAAACAATGCAGAAACTAGTTATGGATATATTAATTTTTTAAGTAATGGGTTTCAACATACAAAAACTAATGCAGGTGTAAATGCTAACGGAGCTACATATATCTATATGGCATTTGCTGCAGACCCTAATACAACATCTCCAACGTTAGCTGATAGTTTTAATACAACCACTTATACTGGTAATGGTAGCTCAAATAGTATTACTGGTTTAGGATTTAGTCCAAATTTAGTTTGGTTGAAAGACAGAGACACAACTTATCCACATTATTTTTATGACACTATAAGAGGACCATTAAAAAGTTTAAGACCAAATAATACTGATGCAGAAGGTAGTGGTCTCGGTGTAAGCTCTTTTGATTCAGATGGTTTTACATTAGATTCTAACGCAGGTGCAAATCAAAGTGGTAGTCCTAATATTGCTTGGGCGTGGAAAGCTAATGGAAATCTACCTACAATTAATACAGATGGAAGTATAAATTCAATTGTTAGTGCAAATACTAACGCAGGGTTTAGTATTGTTAAATATACAGGAAACGAAACCGCTGGTCAGACGGTTGGTCACGGATTAAGTGCAGCACCTGAAATTGCTTTTATTAAGCAGTTGGACGGCACAAGAGAATGGCAAGTTCCCTTATTCACACAAACATCAGGAAATTATTTAAAATTAAATGCTACAGCTGCTAAAGCAACTGACACTACCCGTTGGAGTGCTGTATCCTCTACTACATTCACAATAGGTGCTCAACCTCATACAAACGGCACTGGAAGTCCCTATATAGCTTACTGTTTCCATTCAGTATCTGGGTTTAGTAAGATTGGAAGTTATACTGGAACAGGAAGTTCAGGTAATGCGCAAAACATAGGGTTTCAGCCAAATTTAATTATAATAAAAAGTACTAGTAACTCTGCAGCTAATTGGCAGATGTATGATAGTGTTCGTGGAGCAAACAAAAGATTATATCCAAATCTTTCTAATGCTGAATATACAGATTCAACATCAGTTATAAATTTCTTATCTGATGGGTTTGATTTTAATTCAGGAGATTCACATAACAACGGTTCCCACAATTATATATATATGGCATTTAAAATAAATTAAAATGATAGCTTATATATTATTAGGAATTGCAACTTTATTTTTAGTAATAGCTCAATTAAAAAATGCAGATGTAATTATTGGGCCTATAAAAGGTTTTATGGTAGGTTTTTTATATCATGCCGAAGAATATGATGATGATACTATAGATCATACGTTGCAATGTTTATTAGGGGTTATAAGTTTAAATATAACTTGGACAAGAAGCATAGAATAAATCTTGTATCTTTATAAAATAAAATTTAATTAAATGGCAAAAAATAAAATTAAAAAAGAAGAGCTTGAAGATTTGCAAGCTAAAGTTATTAATATAAATAATCTTCAATATAAATTAGGAGCATTAGAGATTGAAAAAAATAAAGTATTACAATCTTATGATGTTGCAAAAACAGAATTAAAAACTTTACAGTTAGCTCTTAAAGAAGTTTATGGGGGTGTTAGCATTGATGTAAACGATGGTAGCATTAAAAAAATAGAAGAAGTAGATGAGCAAACTAATAAGAAAAATTAGTGTCGGCAAAGATTATAAAAACGACGCAATGCATTACGCGGTAGGGCAAGAAGTATATGGAGGACATATTATTTGTGATATATTAGAGGATAAAGAAAAATATTCTATATATATTAAAAAAAATAATGATGTATTGCCATGGAAAAGTTTTAATAAAAACATGGCTATTAGTGTTGAATATAATTTACAATATTAATGAAACCTTTATATAATTTTTTAATAAAACCAAAAAATAATAGATACGACAATAAAAAAAAAATAGGTGATACAGAATTAATTCTTAATACAGATATATCTGATCACAAATTTATAAGTAGAGAAGCTATAGTTTATGAAACGCCGATTATATGTAATACAACTATTAATAGAGGTGATAGTGTTATTGTTCATCATAATATATTTCGTCGTTGGCATGATGTACATGGAATTGAAAGAAATAGCAAAAGCTTTTTTAAAGATGATTTATTCTTTTGTGACGAAAGTCAAATATTTTTGGTTAAATCCAAAAGCGGTTGGAAAGCAAATAAAGGTTTTTGTTTCGTCGCACCCTTGGAAAACAAAGACAATTTTTCAACTGAGAAGGAACAGTCTTTAATTGGTATTGTAAAATACACTGATGATTCGAATATTGTTAAATTAAATGAAAAAGTTGGATTTACTCCATATAGCGAATATGAATTTATTATAAATGATCAAAAGTTATATAGAGTAATGACAAAAGAAATATCTATCAAATATGGATATAAAAAAGAAGAAAGAGAATATAATCCAAGCTGGTTACAGAGCAGTTGATGAATTAATTAAAGTTGCTAAAGAACCAATTGTTGAAACAGAAGACGATGTTTCAGCTGATAGATTAAAAAATGCAGCAGCTACTAAAAAGCTTGCAATCTTTGATGCATTTGAAATATTAACACGTATTGAAAACGAAAAAAGTTTATTAGATAATAAACCTATAGAGAAAAAAGAAAATACTTTTTCGGGGTTTGCAGAAAAAAAATCTAAATAATGGGCTACGAACAAACATTATATAAAATAATACAGCCTATTAAAAAAAGCACAATAAGCAGGCTTAATAAAAGTAAAAAGTGGAAGTATGGGTATAATGAAGAACATGATGTAGTTGTTATAAGTAAAACAGGTAAGATAGGTGAAGTATATGAAATACAAAATTTAAAAATTGCTTTGCCAGCGGAAAAAAATGTGTATAGCAAAGATGATAAATGGATTGCGCATGAATATCCTGCCGAGCTTTTAAGATTAAAAACAATATTTGATTGGAGAGATTATCCTGAAGAATTAAAAGAAAAATGGTATGCATACATTGATAGAGAATTTACCAGACGCGAAGAAGGCTTTTGGTTTCGCAACAAAGGTCGTAGCACTTATATTACTGGCTCTCATTATATGTACTTGCAGTGGTCCAAAATTGATGTTGGGAAGCCAGACTTTAGAGAAGCAAATAGATTATTCTTTATATTCTGGGAAGCTTGCAAGGCAGATCAACGCTGTTACGGGATCTGTTATCTTAAGAATAGAAGGTCCGGGTTTAGTTTCATGTCATCAAGCGAGACAGTTAACCAAGCTACTATCAGTTCCGACTCTCGATTCGGAATCCTATCGAAGAGTGGTGCAGATGCAAAGAAGATGTTTACAGACAAAGTGGTACCCATATCAGTCCACTACCCCTTCTTCTTTAAACCAATACAAGACGGAATGGATAGACCCAAGACCGAACTTGCATTTAGAGTACCCGCCTCCAAGCTCACCAGGAAGTCCATTAGTGCAACCGGCTCCGCCAAGCCTGAAGCGCTCGAAGGGCTCGACACAACAATAGATTGGAAAAATACAGGAGACAACTCTTATGATGGAGAAAAATTAAAGTTATTAGTGCATGATGAATCTGGTAAGTGGGAAAGACCTGATAATATATTAAATAACTGGAGAGTAACAAAAACAACGCTACGATTAGGAAGTAGAATTATTGGGAAGTGTATGATGGGTTCAACATCAAATGCACTTGATAAAGGTGGTGAAAACTTTAAAAAATTATACTATGCTTCAGACGTTACAAAAAGAAACAGGAATGGACAGACAAGCTCTGGACTATATAGCTTATTCATACCTATGGAATGGAACTACGAGGGATTTATTGACGATTGCGGATTGCCTGTCTTTGAATCTGGAGGAATTGACCGCGTTGATAATTTTGGAGAGCCAATTCCGATCGGAGTTATTGAACACTGGCAAAATGAAGCCGAAGGACTTAAAAGTGATCAAGATGCTTTAAACGAGTTTTATAGACAGTTTCCACGCACAGAAGATCATGCATTTAGGGATGAAACAAAAAATAGTATATTTAATTTGCAAAAAATATATGAACAAATAGATTACAACAGTGATATAAATGAAAATAAATTTATTGCTAAAGGTAATTTTATATGGGAAAATGGTGTAAAAGACACAAAAGTAATATTTGCACCTGATAAAAGTGGAAGATTTAATTTATCGTGGGTTCCTCCTGTTCATATGCAAAATAGAATAATATTAAAAAATGGTTTAAAATATCCAGCTAATGAGCATTTAGGTGCTTTTGGTTGTGACTCTTATGATATATCAGGAACTACTGATGGACAAGGTTCAAAAGGCGCGTTACACGGGTTAACTAAATTTAGTTTAGACGAAGCGCCCTCGAATAGTTTTTTTTTAGAGTATATCTCACGTCCACCAACAGCTGAAATATTTTTTGAGGATGTATTAATGGCATTAGTGTTTTATGGGATGCCACTTCTTGCGGAAAATAATAAACCACGACTTTTATATTATTTGAAGCGAAGAGGGTATAGAGGATATTCAATGAATAGACCAGATAAACTTTATAATAAATTATCTGTAGCAGAAAAAGAAATAGGTGGCATACCAAATTCTTCGGAAGATATTAGACAAGCACATGCAGCAGCAATTGAATCTTATATTGATTCATATGTAGGATTAAAAGAAGATAACACATATGGAGATTTATATTTTAGCAGAACATTAAATGATTGGGCTTTGTTTGATATAAATAAAAGAACAAAATATGATGCAGCAATAAGCTCTGGGTTAGCAATTATGGCATGTAACAAAAATAGATATAAGCCAGCTGTAGCAAGAACAACTAAAAAATTACAATTTGGTTTTAAAAAATATAATAATCAAGGAACATTATCCAAAATATTAAAATAAATGGCAAAATCACACCCAACAGGATTATTCCCGAGTCAAGCAGTATCTGACGCAGAAAAAGCAAGTTTAGAATATGGAACTAAAGTTGGAATAGCAATTGAATCAGAATGGTTTAAAAGAGATAGTGGTACATCTAGGTATCAATCAAACAGAGAAAATTTTCATAGGCTAAGATTGTATGCAAGAGGAGAACAATCAATACAAAAATATAAAGATGAATTATCTATCAATGGAGATTTATCATATCTTAATTTAGATTGGAAGCCAGTTCCAATTATACCTAAATTTGTTGATATTGTTGTAAACGGTATTGCAGAAAGAATGTATGACATTAAAGCTTATTCTCAAGATCCGAGTTCTGTTAAACAAAGAACAAATTATATGGAAAATATTCTTAGAGATATGAAATCAAAAGAATATATAGATACTGTAAATAATGTATTGGGTGTAAATACGTATAATACAGATCCAAAAAAATTACCTTCTGACGAAACAGAATTAAGTGTTCACATGCAACTTGATTATAAGCAAGGTATTGAAATAGCGCAAGAAGAAGCGTTATCAAATGTATTTGCTTTAAATAAATATGAATTAGTTAAAAGACGTTTGGATTATGATATAGCTGTATTAGGTATGGCTTGTGTAAAAAATGGATTTAATAAAGCAGAAGGTATTACAATAAATTACGTAGATCCTTCGGATATAGTTTATTCTTACACAGAATCTCCATATTTTGATGATTTATACTATGTAGGTGAAATTAAAAAAATTAGTATAGTTGAACTTAAAAAACAGTATCCCGATTTAACAGATGATGAAATTGCTACAATAGAAAAAAATGGATACGGTTCAGGACATTTATTATATAATAAATCATATGGAGCAATAGACGGCGATGATGAAGGCTTTGTGTATGTGTTATATTTTGAATATAAAACATATAAAAATCAAACATACAAAATTAAAGAAACAGCAACAGGCGGTAAAAAACCTATTAAAAAAGAAGACACGTTTAATCCTCCGGCTGATCAAAGATCTAGATTTGAAAAAATAAATAGAACAATTGAAACTTTATATACAGGTGCAAAAATTATAGGAAGCGAAAACTTATTAGAGTGGAAATTAGCTGAAAATATGACAAGACCTAAATCAGATACTACTAAAGTGCAAATGTCATATAATATAGTAGCTCCAAGAATGTATAAAGGAAGATTAGAATCATTAGTTAGTAGAATGACAACTTTTGCAGATATGATTCAATTAACACATTTAAAGCTACAACAAGTATTAGCTAGAATGGTACCAGATGGGGTATTTTTAGATGCAGATGGTATTGCTGAAGTTGATCTTGGTAATGGAACTAATTATAATCCGCAAGAAGCTTTAAATATGTTTTTCCAAACAGGTTCTGTTATTGGTAGATCTATGACACAAGACGGTGAATTTAATAATGGAAGAGTGCCTATTCAAGAGTTACAAAGCGGTAATGGGGGTGGAAAAATTAGCGCCTTAATTACAGCATATAATTATTATTTACAAAATATGCGAGATGTAACAGGATTAAATGAGGCAAGAGACGGCAGCATTCCTGATAAAAACGCGTTAGTAGGGCTGCAAAAATTAGCTGCAGCAAACTCAAATACCGCTACAAGACATGTATTACAGTCGGGGTTATATTTAACGTTAAAAACAGCAGAAGCTGTATCGCTACGTATTTCAGACGTATTAGAATATGCAAATACTAATAATTCTTTTATAAATTCATTAGGAAGATTTAATGTTGCTAATTTAGAAGAAGTTGCAGAATTACATTTACATGATTTTGGAATATTTTTAGAATTAGCTCCGGATGAAGAAGAAAAACAATTATTAGAAAACAATATTCAAATGACGTTATCTAAAGACCAAATTAATTTAGAAGACGCTATAGATGTTAGAGAAGTTAAAAATTTAAAATTAGCTAATCAATTATTAAAACTTCGTAGAAGAAGAAAATTAGAAGAGGACCAAGCTATTTCTGCAAGAAACATAGAATTACAATCTGAAGCTAATGCTAAATCTGCTGAAGCGGCTGCAACAGCTGAAATTCAAAAGAATCAAATTTTAACTGAAAATAAAGTAAAACTTAATAAAGCGCAGTCGGAATTTGATATTAAAAAATTAGAAAGAGAAGCTGCTATTAAGAAAGAGCTTATGTTACATGAGTTTCAATTAAATGTAAAGCTTAAAGAAATGGATTTACGAGTGATTAATGATAAAGATAAGTATCGTGAAGATAGAAAGGATGAAAGAACGAAAATTCAAGCATCGCAACAGTCTGAATTAATTGAACAAAGAAAGAATAATACACCACCAAAAGATTTTGAATCTAGTGGGTTTGATACTTTAGGTGGATTTGGTTTAGAACAATTTGAACCAAGGTAAAAACTTTAGCCTTAAATAAAGTAAATTAATTATATTATATTATGTCAGAAGAAATAAAAGCAAAAGTTATAGATAATGAAAATCCATCTGTAGCTGAAAAAGAAACTAAAGCTCTTAAAAAAATAGGAGCTGATACCGGTATTGATACCGTGACAAAAGTAGATTTAAGACAACCTTTAAATAAAGAAGAAGATGCCATTCAAGAGCAAAGCACAGATGAGGTTCCTGTACGCGACGGATCCGAAGTTGGCGAAGAAATTCAAAAAGAAAACGAAACGCAGCCTGAAGAGCCTGCCGGAAAAAGTAAAGAAGAAGAACAAGAAGAAGCGATAATTGAACAGGTTGTTGAAGAAAATAAAATTGAAACAGAAAACGTTGAAACAAAACCTGAGGCTACACCTAATGTAACACAGGAAAAAGAAACAGTAAAAGAAGACGTTAATGTGCCCGAGGGGGTTTTTGAATTAGTAAACTTTATTAATGAAACAGGAGGTTCTATTGAAGACTATGTAAATTTAAATAAAGATTACTCTTCTTATGAAGATGCTAATTTATTAAAAGAATATTATAATAAAACTAAATCACATTTAAATAACGATGAAATTAATTTTTTAATTGATGATAGTTTTAGTTATGATCAAGAATTAGATGATCCTAGAGATGTTAAAAGAAAACAGCTAGCATATAAAGAAGAAATTGCTAAAGCTAAAACATATTTAGAATCTCAAAAAAGTAAATATTTCAAAGAAGTTAAAGGCAAATCTAATTTGTCAAAAGAACAGCAAAAAGCTGTAGACTTTTTTAATAGATACAATAAAGAACAACAAGAAATTGTTGAATTACAAAAAACGGCAGCAAAGAATTTTGAGACAAAAACTAATGAAGTTTTCAATAATGAATTCAAAGGTTTTGATTTTTCAGTTGATAACAAAAAATTTAGATTTAAGTCAAAAAATATTGAAGCTGATAAAAATGCTCAACTTGATGTTATGAATGTTTTTGGTAGTTACCTTAACAGCGATAATACATTAAAAGATGGGTATGGTTATCATAAAGCTCTTTTTGCCGCGAGAAATGCCGATAATATTGCAAATCATTTTTACCAGCTTGGTAAAACAGAAGCTATAAAAGAAATGTCAGCGGAATCTAAAAATATAAATATGGATCCAAGGCAAACTGGAAGTGGCTATGTTGAATCAGGCGGAATAAAAGTGAGAGCAATATCTGGTGACGATAGCTCAAAGCTACGTATAAAACTTAAAAAATAATAATTAAAATATAAATTAATATGGCAGCAGTAACGCCTACGGCCGGAGCCAGTTTAAACTCAACTCCAGCCCCAGTTAAACAAACCCTATCATCTAACTACCTATCGTTTACAGGTGGTTCAAATGATTGGTCTCAGCAGTACTTACCAGATTTATATGAGCAAGAAGTAGAAGTATTTGGAAACAGATCAGTTGCTTCTTTCTTAAGAATGGTTGGTGCTGAAATGCCTATGACTTCTGACCAAGTTGTTTGGTCTGAGCAAGGCAGATTACATTTATTTTACAAAGGTGCATCAGTAACAGATGCCGGTGTAATTACAATTGCAAATGCAGGAACTCACGCAGTAAGAGTTGGACAAACTATTGTTCTTAGTGACAATCAATCTACTCCAACAGTTATTAAGTGTTATGTTTCTGCTATTGCAAGTGACAATACTACATTAACAGCTATTCCTTATTCAGGAGGTGCAACAGTTGGTGCAGTAACAGGATTTGATACAGCAACTGATAGTGGATCTAACACATGTGATTTCTTTGTATTCGGTTCTGAATTCAAAAAAGGAACAGCAGGTATGACTAATTCAGTACAGCCTTCTTTTGCTTCTTTAACTAACAAACCTATTATCATTAAAGATAAATATGAAGTTTCAGGATCTGATGCTTCTCAAATCGGTTGGGTTGAAGTAACAGGAGAGCAAGGTCAAACAGGATACTTATGGTATTTAAAAGCTGAAGGTGATACAAGACAAAGATTTGAAGACAACCTTGAAATGGCAATGGTTGAGGGAGAATTTGCTAAAGCAACAGGTGGTGTAGATTCTTTATTAGGAACTGCAGCAGCTGATGACACAGCAGGTACTGAAGGTCTTTTTGCAGCAATTACTGCAAGAGGTCACATTACTACAGGTATTGCAGGTAGCTCAACTGCTGATGATTTAGGTTCATTTGATGAAATACTTAAAAAATTCGATGCACAGGGTGCTATTGAAGAAAATATGCTATTCATTAACAGAACAGTTTCATTAGCAATTGATGATATGCTAGCAGCGCAAAACTCTTATGGTTCTGGTGGTACATCTTATGGTGTATTTTCAAACAGCGAAGATATGGCGCTAAACTTAGGATTTTCAGGATTTAGAAGAGGTTCTTATGACTTCTACAAAACTGACTGGAAATACTTAAATGACGGCTCAACAAGAGGTATTATTGAAAACGATATTAGAGGTGTGGTTGTACCAGCAGGTACTTCTACAGTTTATGACCAAATTCTTGGTAAAAACATTAAGAGACCTTTCTTACACGTTAGATATAGAGCTTCACAAGCTGATGATAGAAAAATGAAATCTTGGACAACTGGTTCAGTTGGAGGAAACTTTAGCTCTGACCTAGATGCAATGGAGGTTCACTACCTATCAGAAAGATGTTTAATTACACAAGGTGCTAACAACTTTATGTTATTAACTTCTTAAATTTTTCATAGTAGAGCAGGGTGTGATCAATTGGATTATCACCCTAGCTTTACTTTTTATTAACTTATATTATATTATATTATGGCAAAAAAAGCAAAAGCTCAAAAGAGCACTGAAATAGCAGTTGCAGAAGCACCTGTTCAAGAAAATATTAAAGAAACACCAGTTCAAACTGAAATAAAAGAAAATAATAACTGGGTTATAAAAGATAGAGTATATGCATTAAAAGATGGATTAGCTCCTTTAACATATACTGTAAAAAGTTCTAACATATATTATTTTGACGAAGAAAAAGGATATGAAAGAGAACTTAAATACACTGTAAATCAAAGAACTCCTTTTGTAGATGAATTTAAAGGTGATGCACAATTAGCTCATATTACCTTTACAGATGGCACATTAAATGTTCCTAAAGAAAAACAAACGCTACAAAAATTATTATCATTATATCATCCTCAAAGAAACTCGCTGTTTTTTGAATTTGATCCAGAAGCAGTAGCTGAAGACGAATTAGATATGATTGAATATGAGGTGGAAGCTTTAAACGCAGCAATGAACATGGAAATTGATCAAATTGAAGCAATAGTACGTGTAGAAGCTGGCTCTAAGGTATCTAAGATGAGTTCTAGTGAGCTTAAACGTGATTTGATTAAAATGGCTAAGAAAGATCCAATATTGTTCTTAGAATTAGCAAATGACGAAAATATAAATATTAGAAATATGGGTATTAGAGCTGTTGAAGCAGGTATTATAAAATTATCTGACGACCAAAGAACTTTTACTTGGGCTTCAACTAATAAAAAATTAGTTACAGTTCCATATGAAGAAAACCCGTATTCAGCATTAACACAATTCTTTAAAACAGATGAGGGGGTTGATGTATATGATGCAATAGAAAAAAGATTAAAATAATTAATGATAGCTAAGGGCCCTTCGGGGCCAACGGCTATAAAAATTAAAATATGGCCATTAACGTAAATACTGTTTATAGAACCGTTTTATCACTTTTAAATAGAGAACAACGAGGATTTTTAACGCCGGATCAATATAATCGATACGCCAGAATGGCACAACTTGATTTATTAGAAAAGGCTTTTTTAGATTATAATCGCTACTTAACAAGAAAAGAAACAGGAAGCATTAATGACGAATATGCGAACCTTGCAAAATTAGCTAAAGAAAAAATTGATGTATTTTCAACATCTACAACATTAAATTTTTCAAATGGAATAGCTTCGACTCCTGCAAATTTATATAAATGCTTGATGATAAGCACAGGCTCAAGAGCTATAGAGGTTGAAGAAATTCAAAAATCAGATTTACCATATATAACTTCATCAAAACTAACAACACCAAGTACTTCATACCCAATATATTATAAACAAGGAGCTAATATTTATATATTGCCTTCCACGGTATCTACAGCTACAATAGATTATATTTATAAACCAATTGATCCTAATTGGGCTTTTACTACAGGAGGTACTTATGGTGATATGCAATATTCAAGCGCAAGTTCAATTGATTTTTCATTGCACGATTCTGAAGAAGTTGCATTAATTACAAAAATACTGCTTTTAGCAGGAGTTACCATAAAAGATCCTAATGTTGTTCAGGTGGCTAAACAAGAAGAAATTCAAAAAATAAATCAAGAAAATTCTTAATAAATGGGACTAATAACACAAACAGCTAGAGAATATTACGAAGGGCATCAGCTATTTACAGGAGACGGGTCTACTACAACTTTTACTTTAACATTTACTCCGCTTCCCTCGGCTGAATCTGAATTTAGAGTATTTATAAATGGAGATGAAATTGATAATGATTTACATTCTTATAATAGCTCAACAGGGGTTGTTACATTTACAACAGCACCTGCAAATAACGCTGCTATTAAAATTCTACTTGATAGCCCAAATACAGGGAATTATAGATATATTCCATTAGCAGACATAGTAAATAATTTTATAATATCATATATAGGAGATGGCAAAATAATTGATCATGCAAGAAAGCAAGATGTTTTATTCCATGCAAAAAGAGCTATTCAAGAATTTAGTTACGATATTACAAGAGTTGAAAAAATACAAGAAGTACAAATCCCATCAACATTGGTGGTGCCAATGCCTCAAGATTATGTGAACTATGTAAAGCTTTCTTGGATTGATGATAATGGATTAGAAAGAATTATATATCCTACAAATCAGACATCAAGACCTTCTCAATCAATACTACAAGACTCACAAGGTGATTACTTATATGATAATGATAATTCTTTATTATTAGGTACTTCTGAAACTTCAAGATTATTTCAAGGAATTGAAACGAATGCAGCTTTAGGTTCAGCAAGTGCAAATGATTATTTTACACATAATTCGGATTATAGCGATAGCATAATAGGATATGGTAGAAGATATGGGAGCACCCCTGAGCATTTGCAAGTAAATGGGGTATTTGTGCATGATGAAGTAAACGGGCAGTTTGGGTTTAGCAGTAATCTTGCAGAAAAAATATTAACTATTCATTATATTTCAGATGGACTTGGTACAGATGCTGAAATGCAAATACATAAATTAGCAGAAGAGGCATTATATAAATATATTGCATATGCTATTTTATCAACTAAATCAAATATCCCCGAATATATAGTAAATAGGTATAGAAGAGAAAGAAGAGCGGCTATGCGAAATGCAAAATTAAGATTATCAAATATTAAGTTAAGAGAATTAACTCAAATAATGAGAGGTAAATCTAAACAGATAAAACACTAATAAATGCCTGAAATCAAAAACAATTTCCTAAAAGGGAAAATGAATAAGGACCTTGATGACAGATTATTGCCACCAGGAGAATACAGAGATGCGCAGAATATTGAAGTTTTAAAAACAGATGGTTCTAACGTAGGTGTTTTACAAAACGCGGCAGGTAATTCTTTAGCACACACTGCATTAAATTTATCTACTGATATTGATGTAATAGGCACATATTTTGATGAAAAAAATAAACGTATATATTGGTTTTTAACAGATAATAATGATTTATACGCAAATGATTGGTATATAAATTCAGCATTAACAGAAAATAGATTTCATGCAATTTATTATTATGACGCAGATCCTTCAAGTAATACTTATAAAACAGCAAAAGAAATTGTAGGTGGAAGATTTTTAAAATTTAGTAAAAAATTTAAAATTACGGGTATTGCTATGATTGATGATTTATTGTTTTGGACAGACAATAAAAATCAACCTAGACGTATAAATGTTACAAAAGCTATTGCTAATCCTTCATTTTATGATAATGAGCTAAAAATTAGTTTAGCAAAATATGCGCCATATACAGCGCCTATACTGATGACAGATACAGGAATAGCTGCTACATCTACTATGTCAAATGATTCAAATATTGAAAATGATTATATAGAAGAAGAGTTTGTAAGATTTTCATATAGATTTAAATTTAATGATAATGAGTATTCTGTATTAGCTCCGTTTTCACAAATAGCATTTAAGCATTCTTATAAATCAAATAGTGAATACGGTGAATTTGATGAATCAGCAGAAATAAGGGCGTATGAATCAACTGAATTAGATGGCATGATTAATAATGCTAATAAAGTAATTATTGGTGTTGAATTGCCTTCAATTAACCCAAATGCTGATTTTGAAATAAAAGAAATAGAATTTATTATTAAAGAATCTGATAGTACAGTTGCAAGAGTTTTAGAAACAAAAACTTTAACTGACGCTAATATTTCAAATGCTTTTTATTCTTATACTTATAAATCTGATACCCCACAAAATGCATTACCTACAGAACAAATTACACGAGTTTTTGATAATGTACCTACAAAAGCTAAAGCATTAGATATAGTAGGTAATAGATTAGTATTTGGTAATTATTCCCAAAATATTAATACTCCTTTATTAGATTATTCAGTTTCATACGGAGCAAAAGGAACGCAAACTTTTATTGGTGATGGGTTAGATACTACATTTACTTTAACAATAAAATCGCCTGTTACACCAGATCAAAATTTAATACCAAATGATACAAATCAATTTAATGTATATATAAACGACGTACTTTTAGCAAGTACAGAATACGGCTATGATGGAACAACTGGTGTAATTACTTTTAATACAGCCCCTGCAAATGGAGCTGTAATAACGGTTGTATTAGTAAATCATGAATACCCTGATAGCTCATTAAAGCAAAGACGTACTTATCAAGTAGGTGTGGTATTAGCCGATATATTTGGAAGACAATCACCAGTATTATTACCGACTACAGTTTCTGATAGTATTATTACAGTACCTGCAAGAGGAACAGCTGCAGAATTTAATAGCTGGGTTGGAGATAATTTAAAAATTACTTTTAATGCTCAAAATGGTAAATTAATACCAGATGACAATGTTTATTCAAATGAATTATCAAGCGGTATATATGCAACTTATAATCCATATGGGTGGTATTCATATAAAATAGTAGTAAAGCAATTAGAACAGGATTATTATAATGTATATACTCCAGGAGCAACAATAGTTGATAATAATTCTTATATAACTTTATTTGGAGATAATATTAATAAAGTGCCAAGACTATTTGAAACAATAGGAGAAACAGCAATTGCTAAATCTGACGTGCTTTTATACCCAAAAGTAATAAATACTGCATTTTATACTACAACATCGGCAACTACAGGAACAAGAAGTGCTGCAACGGGAGGCGCAACACTGACATCTGCGGCAATGGTAAGAGCATGCAATCAATATGAAATATTTAATAGGGATACAACAACCGGCAGAACTTTTAAATATGTTCCTTGTAATACTTCAATTGCAAATCAAACAGATTTAGATAATGCTTTAACTGCTAATTCTATACAATTAGCCGCTGGTAAAAAACAAACAGTATGGTCATTAGTGTTTCCTGAATTAAATGCAGATGCTGATGTTGGATTTTTAGAAATAAAACAATTAACATTTAATAAAGTAGCTGATACAAATGCTGCAACAGGATTTTCAGATATAGAGTTTACAGACGCTTCTTCTGGTCAAATAATTAAAACAATAGAATATAATTCTATAAAACTAACTCAAACTTTAGCAGATATTGATGAAATACCAATATTAGGTATAGGTAAATTATCTGATTTTAATTCAATAGTTATAGATACTATTCAAGAATTTACAAGAAGCTCTCAAGTTTATGATGATGCAGGTGGTCCTTTTTATCAAAGTGAAAATAACCATTTAATAGCTCAACTGCCTCCTTATGATATAACATCAAATGAATTAGATGCTTTAGGAGTTAGAATGTTATTTACTGATGATACAGCTACTGATAACACTGTAAAACCTGATTTATCAGTTACATCTTATATTAAAAGAGGTAAATATATTGATTTAGCTGTATTTGAAACTTTACCTGTAGAAAGTACAATTGATATATTTTATGAAACATCAACTTCAGGTAAAATTAATGAATTAAATGCTTTAGAAACAGGTGAATTTACATCAGCTAATCTTACAATATCAAATTTTGCAGTAGCTCAGGACGGAACAATTACCGCTCCTACTATCAATGCAGGTTCACTGCAATCAATAGAGTATATAAATGCGATTCCAGATCCTGCAGCAGATACTGATTTTAGATATTTTGCTGTAAGTACAAATACAAACAGAACAGCTAATCTTACAATTACAGCGCCTTCCGGGTATACAAATGCTGGAACTAATATAATTGTATTAGCTACTGTTCAACAAGATGCTACTCCAGGCTTGAATACAACTGTACCGTTATTTTCTGATTTATCTTTAGTATCTACAACAGCAACGGGGGGATCAAACGCGTCATTAGAAGTTTCTGCTACAATAAGTAATAACGGTAATGCTGTAGTTACGGCAAGAGGATTCAGAATTGGCACAACTAATATCTATGGAGACGCGGACGTTATTACGGACTCAAGTACCGGAGTGGGAACATATACACATACTAAAACAGACGCTACAATAAATACATCTTATTTTGTATGGGCATGGGCAACAAATTCACAAGGAACGAACGTACAAGGACCTATTGAAGTAACTACCCCTGAATTAGGTGAATTTACAATTGCAGAATGGACGGGTACAATTAGTGTTGCTTCAAATGGTACAGTAACTACCGTGGCTGGTAATTCACCTGAAGTATTATACGCAGGTACAGTTTCTCCAAATCCAAGTTCTACAGATACAGTTCAAGTAACATTAGGTAGAGCAGATGGTGATGCGGCAACTTATGGAAATAGTAATAATACTATAAGAATTCAAGTTCCTACTTCAGGATATACAAATTCAGGGGCAAATGTATATTTATATACAGCTGTAAGAACAGTAACACAACCAGCTTCAACGGGAGGAACTTATACAATAGCGCAGCATGCTGTTCCAACTGGATTCAGCATTTCACCTACGGGGGTATTTACACAAGGAACAATACAACAAGGAACTTTAAATAGTGTTTCGTTAAATGGGAATCTTTTAACTGATGGTCAATCAACTAATATATCAGTTGTAAATTCAGCAACTTTAAGAACTTTAACTTTAAATATAACCCCAGGCGGAAGTTTTACAAATCCTTTAGCCGCTGACTTTACATTTAATATTGTACAACCAAGTAGAGAAGTTGTAAGCACGGGAATACCTAGTCAATCAACTGTTATCAATTCAACACAAACTATTGATTTAAGAAATTATTATAGCAATACGTCAGGTAAGTTTTTTGAAATTACATCTAATAATGCAACAGGCTCTTTAATTAGCGCTTCTATTGTAAATAATTATCAATTACAACTTACAGGGCAAGGGGCTTGTAGCGATGTAACAGGTACAACATCAGCGGGAAGTATTGTAATAAAAGCAAGTAATGAAAAAGCTGTAACAGATGGAAGTGTTGCAGGTAGTACAGCAGCAGTATCACCAACAGAAGCGGGGACAGATTCATTTTCTGAAACAGTTAATTTATCTGTAACAGCATGCGCATCACCAACGGCTAGCCTTACAATGTCTTATAATTCAGGAGGGTCTACTCTTGCGTCAGGAGTTTCAATGTCAAGCGCTTCCTCAAAAACTTATACATATAATACATCGGATATTGGTAGTTCATTTACAAATCAAATGCAATTTACTTTTACCCATGCAAGTATTAATTTAACTTCGGGAATGGTGTCTTCTGTAAGTAATACAGGTGGATTTTCATATGTAGTAACAGAAAATGGAGATAATAGTATAACAATAGGATTTAGCGGAACAAATCCAAATCAATCTGCAAATAATAATATAAATTATTCTTTCACAGTAACTATTAATACATCTATAAATTATGTATCTGCGGTTGGATTAACAATGACTAATGCAGGATATACCGCAAGCCAAAGTGTAATTAGTGCATCAGGGGCCGCTAATACAAACAATGTATCTATGGATACCTCTACTATTACGGCATCCAATAGCGGAACGTTTACATCTGATCCTGTAATATATTATCAAGGACAAAATCCAACCGCTACAAATTATATACAACTAACAAGTCATTCAAGTGGTAATCCTTTTACATTAACAGCATCAAGGCAAAATAATAATACAGAAATAGCAATATCTGGTACTGCAAATATATTATCTGGGGATACAAGCGGATATGCAAACGTTGTGTTAGTTCCTAATACGGGGGTAACAAATACTGTTACAGGAATGACAGTGCATGGAGTTAACGTGCAAAGTGGGGGTACAGGTTATCATTATACAGTTAATAAGCCTATCGCTAATACAACTATACCATTTACTGTATCAGGTACAGGAAATATAAGTGTGGCTGTGTCTAACGCAAGCGTATCAGGCTCAGTTGTTAATTTAAATACAACAACAGGTTATGGTAATTTTAGTGGAACATGTAGTATAGGTACTGGAGCAGGATCAGGAACATTTACTTTAACAGCTACTCCGGTTGGAGGCACGGCTTATAGTATAACAGTAAGTGTTCAAAGATTAACTGTTGATGGAACTTCAGGTATTAGAGGGTATTTTTATAGTGGACCGCATTCTGTTGGAGCAACACAGTCAGATGGGTATCCAGCTATCTGTGATATAGCTGTAGGGTCGAATGAAATATATTCACCTTCATCAAATTATAATGTCGGGGATGCTTTTTATACTACTACAGAAGCAGCATATACAAATGGATCGCAACAAGGATCTGCATTTGCAGGAGGTAATAATTATTATAGAGTCGCAAGGACGTATGCTTTTAATAATGCATACATACAATTAGGTAGTCAAACATTTTATGTTCAATTTGATAATAATGGACAAATATTAAGTCCGGGTCAAATTACATGTGGTTTAAACCACCCTTAATAATAAGTAAAACAGCGTAATAATAAATCTATGAGTGTAACATTAGAAATAAAATATTTTAACACCTTTGTTATAAAGAGTTCAGAAGTTACACACCAAGTAATTGGTACAGGTGATGGAAGTACAACTGCATTTACTATTGCAGAGTCAAACGGTAATACTATATACGCTGTACCAAATTCTATTGCAGATTTTCAAGTATATTTTGATAATGAATTAGTTTCAGCTACAACATATATTTATAAAAACAGATTAAGACAAATAACGTTTACAAGCGCACCAGATGCAAATAAAGAAATATTAGTAGTAGTTAAAAATTGGCATATTGAAGAATCAAGAATTAAAGGAGCATTTAATGGCAAAACAGTTGATTTTGGAGTAAGAGCAGCTATAACAGATCCTGAATACGCGGAAGAAACAAGAGAAGCCTCTTTAATTTATTCTGGTATTTATAATGGAAGAACAAGAACAAACGAAATAAATCAGTTTAATCCTGGAATACCAAATACAAAATCTATTGATTCAGCATTTGGCTCAATACAAAAGTTATACGCGGAAGACAATAATTTAATTGCTTTTCAAGAAAATAAAGTACACAACATACTTATAGATAAAGATATAATATTTACAGCAGAAGGTGAAAGAACAATAAGTCAATCAGATCAAGTATTAGGTCAAGTTATTGCTTATCAAGGTAATTATGGTATAAGTAAAAACCCTGAAAGTTTTGCGGTACATGCAGGTAGAAAATATTTTACTGATAAAAATAACGGGGTTGCTTTAAGACTATCAAGAGACGGAATTACTGAAATATCAAATTATGGAATGCGAGATTATTTTAAATCTAATTTAAAATTAGCAGATACTATAATAGGTTTATGGGATAATCAAAAGAAAAAATATGTTTTATCTTTACAAGAAACTGATATTAAAAATACATTTACAGGAGACGGGAGCACAAAAGCATTTTCTTTAGCATTTAGCGTAGTTAATGAAAGCTTTACTACCATTAATTTACCCAGCCCTACAAACATAAATCAAATAGAAATATTTACAACAGCAAGTGGAACGTCAGCATTAACACCTAATGTTGATTATACATATAATGCTACAACAGGAGTGGTTACATTTACTAATGCACCAGCATCACAAGATTCTATAAATATATTTTTAAGAGATTTTGACAATGGTTTTAAAACTTTATGTTATGATGAAGAAATAAACGGTTGGAGTTCTTTCTTTACATATAAACCATTATTTGGAGGAAGTTTAGATGCAGATTTTTATACATATGCTGAAAGCAATGATTTATATAAGCATTACGATTTAGATGCAAATAGAAATTCTTTTTATGGGAATGTATCAGATGCTTCTACAGTAGAAGTAATAATGAATCAACCGCCTTCAATAAATAAGTATTTTAAAACAGTAAATTATGAGGGAAGCACTGGGTGGGCAATAACTTCTATGCTAACTGATAGCGATATTGCGAAACCTATTGATGCTTATGTAACAACAAGTGCGGCAGTAGAAAATACATGGCAAGATTTAATTGTATCTGGGTTTAAAAAGAAAAATAATAAATACTATTCATCTATAATGAATCAATCTTTACCGCAAAGAAATGAAATTATATATGGCGAAGATATATCCGGTATAAAAGGATTTTTTAACAAAATAACATTAAGTATTTCAGATACAGCTCAAAAAGAATTATTTGCTGTTTCAAGTGAATACGAACTATTAACAAATTAAAATTTTAAATATGGCAATAAAAGGAATACCTGGAATTTTTGATACCGCTGGTGCCTCTGCAACAGGAGCGGCAGCCAGTGGGGCAGGATTAGGAAGTTCTGTAATGGGAATATTAGGTCCAGTAGGCGCTTTTACAAGTTTAGTAGGTCTGTTTAAAAGTATAGATGAAAACAAAAGAGCTAAGCAAGCTGAGAAAGATGCAGAAGCAGAGGCAGAAGCAGCTGCACAAAGATTTGCTAATTATGCACAAAACTTTCAAGTAGAAGGTTTTGATCAACAATCTATAAGTGAAATGCAAGCTAAATTAAAACAAAATCCTGCTTTATTGTTTGATCCAACTATGCAGTTTACAAATATGGGTGCAACAGGAATAGCAGGGGGAATGCAATTTACTCCAGGATTTGATACAGACTCGTTTAGTGTTCAGTTTGATCCAAGCACTGGAGAATTTGTAACAACAACTACAAGTCCTAAAGGTAAAACAGAATCAAAAAGAGCTAAAGCACCTACTTTATCAGATTTAGCAGGATTAAATTTAGATGCAGCAGAAATTGATAAAAAGTTAAATCAGCTTAATCAAATGGATGGTGTAATGGATGTTCCGTATTGGGAATCTCAACCAGGTTTTGAAGAAGCAGTTGGAGGCGATTATCAATCTACAAATCCCAATAGTAAGTATTATGACCCAGAAGCTGAATATACTGGTCCAAAGCCGCCTAATCCAGATGAAGTCCCCACTCTTGTTACTGATGAAAATGGTAATGAAAGATTAGAGTTTCCAGAGGCTACAAAAAAAGCCATTGCAGAAGGTGTTGAAAAAATAAAAGATTTCTTGCCTACAGAAGAGCAAATGACGAGTATATTAGATCAAATGCCTAAAACAGAAGATGGGCAATTAGATTTAGATGCAATCAATGAGCAATACTATACAAACATACAAACAGGAGGTTCAGTTACAGATCAAATAGTAAACGGATTGCCGACTCCTATGGGTAGCTCTATAAAACAATTATATAAAGTTCCACTTGGAGGGCAGTTATATCCCGGTAGTAATATACAAAATCCTTTTGGTAGATTTAGAGATGTAAGCGGTATTATACAAGATAGAAGCGATCTTGTAATGGGTGAAAATGCAAGAACTGATTTAATACAAGATAGATCTGCATTAATTAGAGATTTAACTACAGGTGCGCAAGATTTTTCAGGTATTGCATCGGACACAAGTACTTTAGCGTCTAATACAATGGCTGACTTACAAATTGCTACACAAACAGCACAATTAAAATCAGAACAAGCAGATCAAGCGCTAGCAAATCAAGTAGCCACAATGAGAGTTGGTGGATTTGGTGCATCCGGGGCAACTGCAATTGCACAAGCAGCAGCCGCAAGTAAATTAGGTATAGCTGCTGATATCGAGCAACAAGAAGCTAGAAACAATGAATTAAGAGCAAGGGGGCAGCAGCAAGTTGAACAAATTAGAATGAATGAAGCAAGACGTTTACAAGATATTCAATTTGGCGAAAGATTAAGACTTGAGCAATTAAGACAAACGGAAGGAAGAAGACTTGATGATACAGCTTTAGCAGAAGCAAGAAGGGTAGATCAAGCAAGGTTTGATGAAAGAGGAAGACAACAGCAAATTCAATTACAAGAAGCGCTTAGAACACAAGCTGCAAGATTTAGTGAACAACAAGCTTTAAGAGAAGCTGATGTAGCAGGCATTCAATATCAACAAGGTATTGCTGAAGACAGAAGCCAAAGAAATTTAGATAGGTTAGCAAATCTTCAAACACAATCTATGGTAAATCAACAAGCAGCAGAAGCATCTCGTAGAGCGTCTGCAGGTGCTTTAACAGGTGGATTATTACAATTAGCAGGAACCTTAGGAGCTTCTTTGATTAAACCTGGAGGATAAAATTTAAATTATGAGTTATAGAAATCCCAAAATAATAGTACCACCTAACTATGGTGAAATCTTTGCGAAGAACATGGCATATGGTGCAAATATGGTTGCAAGCGCATTACAGCCTATTACATCAGCTTTAGCAGTTCAAAAAAGAACTAAAGAAAGAATGGCTGCGTCAACCGCACAATATCAACAAAATATAAGAAACCTTGTAACATCAAAATCAGGAAATTTTGAAACAATGTTTGAAGAGCATTTACAAAAAAATGCGGACGCATGGTATGAAAATGAAAAAAGCTATGCTAATGGCAAAATTGACGCTAAAGAATACAATGCTTTTAAAAATAATTTAATACAAGAAGTATATGATGCTGCAGGAGCGAGTAAAAATTTAAATGATGTTCTTACATATATAAATGCGAATAAAACATTATTGTCTTCAAGAAATGACCATGAAGTTTTTGGTTTGTTAAATGCAATTGAAAATCCTAATGAAAGTAATTTTCAAATAACTCGTAATGACAAGGGGGAAACAATTTTAAAGTATAACGATAGCGAAAATAATCCAGTTGAATTTGATTATAGTAAACTTCAATCTATTAAAACTGAAAATATATTATTAAGAAACGATTATACTCCTAATGGAGATTTAGGTAAAAAATTAAAAGGATTAGGAACACAGGCTGTTTCTATTGCTCCACAATATTTGGAAGTTGAAGAAATTTCAAGAGATTTAGGTAATAACAAGCAAAGATTAACACCAGTTACAAGAATGAAAGCAGGTGGTATTGATGCATTAAAAAATCAAGCAAGAGCAATTAATGCTGCTTCAGATATATTTACTAAACAAGAATTAGAAACACACTTTTTAGATGAAATGCATGGGAGTGGGGTTGAATATGAAACACGAATTGCTCAAAGCGCTGCTATTATGGCAAAAAACCATAATGTAGCAGATGAACAAGATTTATACAAAAAACTACTTACTCCATTTAAACCGGGTCAAATGGTTAAGTTAAATGATGGAACTGAAAAAAGTGTACAGGCAATAGCTTATGATATAGCGGAAGAAGATTTAATTGTAAGATCTTTAAAATCTACAGGATTAAAACCATATTTTGAAGGTGTTACACAATTACAATCTGGACCATCAAAAGTAAAAACCGTAAAACCTAAAACTCCTTCTAACGCAAGTATTGAAAAATATAATGAATTACTTGAACTAACGGGTATTGTAGGTGGTAATATAAATAATGGACTTGAAAGTGGTATACTTATACCAGAAGCATTTGAACCTGGGCCAGCAGTAAATCCAGAAGATAAATATAAAGTAAATATTGAAAGTGATGAGGCTTTAGCTAAAATACATGAATACTTAATAGATAATTTAGGTATGGAAATATTGAAAAGTAAAAAAGAAGATGAAACATTTACCAATTTTGGAAATGAAAATAATCCTTATTATCAATTAAATTTACGTAAATCAACATTAGGTACAAAAGTTGAACAAGGGGCTAAAACTGAATTTAAATTAACAAAAGATACTACTTTGTTTGATTTAATAGCATACCGCTTAAACTTTAGTGGTGTAAAAACTTCGGGTGAAAAGCTGCAAGAAATTTATGAAAATAATAATAATAATTACTTTTTATTTCAACAAGAATTAGCAAATTTATTTGGAATACCCGTAACTAGTGCAAATCCGTTAGGCTTAAATATTGAATAATACATGGAAACATACATATACCAAGGGCAGGAATTTACTAAAGATTATTTAGAAAATTACGCTTCACAAAATAATCTTTCTTTAGACGAATTACTTGAAAAAAATCCAGATATAGAAATCAAAGAGGATTTTCAAACAGGTGTTGCGGGGACGGCTGTGACTGCGGCACCAGAAAATGTAACGGCCGATGGGGGCTCCAGCTCGGTAGCAGATTTATTGGTATCAAAACCTGTACGTGAAAGACTAGAAGAGCAGGAAGACGTACGACAAGCACAAATTAATGCAATTGTTGATGCTACAAATATTGGGTCAGGCGCAAAAATACCAGGATTTGTTAGAAAAGGTGCGGCTCAATTTTTAGGTGGGGCAAGCGAGCTTATTAGAAACGCTGTAGAATATATAGATGCAGGCGTGCAAGTAGGTGGTCCAATTCCATCTCCAGCTTCTGTAGCCTCTGCACAAGCTCAAAAAATTATACGATCAAATATAGCCCCATTAAAAGAAGATCAAGGACTTATCGATACTTCAGAATGGAAAAAATATAATAATATATTTACAAATATTAGTCGTAAATATTATAACGACGACGGTAGCCAAGCTAATACAGGAGATTTATTTAAACAGGGGAGAATAGGCGAAATGTCTGATAAAATAGTTAATGAAGCTTTTACGGCTTTACCGTCTTTACTTGTTGCTTTTACAGGTATTGGAGGTGCTACTACATTAGGAGCATCCGCAGCGGGTGGTGCTTTTGAAAGAACTATGCAAGAAAACCCTGATACGTCTTTACATAAAGCGTTTTTTATTTCAAACCTACAAGGAGGGATAGAGGCTGTTTCTGAAAGAATTGGTGTAAAAATTTTAAAAGGCGCTAGAACGCTTGCGGGAGCTGGAACTAATAAACAATTAGTACAAGAGGCTACAAAAAAATTAGGAACAAAGTTTTTACAAAGATCTTTTGGTGAAGGTGTTACAGAAGGAGCAGCGGCTGGTTTTAATGAAACTATTCAAGCAGTTGCTTATGATGGTAATATTACTGAAGAAGAATTTAGAAATATTGGTAGAGCAATGGTTGATGAATTTGCTGTTGGAACTGTTTTAGGTGGAGGAGCATCTACAATAACTATAAATTCGAGCGATCCTACAAATCAAAACATAGCAATGCATATTGCTCCTAATTCTGTAAAAAATAATCTTGCAAAACAAGAGTTTAAAAAACTTGAACTTATTGCTCAAAAAAATATAGTTAATACTAAAAGAGGCAAAAATTCTATTGATAAAAAAATACAAGCTATAGATAATGAAATCAATACTACCAAAACAAATATTGTTGAATCTTTTAATAACTTAACTAAAAAAGAAAAAATTGCTTATGCAGAAACAATAGATAATATAAATTCTGGTTATGATATTTTATACAATAAAAGTTTTACTAAAACACCTGAACAAAAAAAGGAATTAAGTAAACAAATTAAAAATGAATATAAAAATTTAGAAAATATTATTGGATATAAACAATTAGGAACAGATTTAAAAACTGAACAAGTTATATCCGAAACATTAAAAGCTTCTGAAAATATTGTTTCAAAAATTAGAAAATCAAAATTTAAAGATTTAGATGTTGAAATTTTAGAAACCCCTACACAAATAGAAAAGGCTGAGCAACAATATTCTAATTTTAAATCATCTGATGGAATATTTGTTTCACCATCTACAAAAACAGAACAATCTAAAATATTGATAAACCTTCCTGTTGCGTCAGCAACTCAACAAACAAATGTTTTAGGTCACGAAAAACTTCATTATTTACTTTCAAAATATTTTAAAACAGATAATACATCAATGTCTCCTTTAGTAGAGTCTTTTAAGAGCTATTTAGTAGAGTCAGGAAACGGAAATATATTAACTAGAATAGACGAAAGACTTAAACAAAATGGCTATATAGATAAAGATGGAAACTTTTCAGAGGGCGCTTTAGAAGAATATTTTTCTATGTTTTCAGATATTGTTGCTAATGAAAAAATTAATGTTGTAGAAGAAAAAGGTATAGCTAATAAACTTGCAAGCGCATATACAAATACTATGCAAGGATTAGGGTTTGCAGAAGTTAAGCTAACAAATGGTAAAGAAGTATTCGACTTTATAAGAAATTATACAAAACATATACAAAAATCAGATAAAATATTAGGTGTAAGATTAGTTGGAGACGGTCAAATACAAAAAGTTACGCCTGAGGATGTTGTAATTAAAAAATCTAAATCAAAAGAAATAGATAACGCTTATGAATCGGGTGCAACACCTTTTGATATAACATTGTTATATGAACCATTAGTAAATAAATTAATTAACAAATATAAAAACGTCCCCGATTTTAACGTTTTAAAAGAAGACCTAGTACAAAATGCTCTTTATGAAAAAGGAGGCATTATAGACCTTATAAATAGCTATGACGGACGTGGTACGTTATCTGGTTATGTTGCAAAATTACTTCCATTAAGAATGAATAAAATGGCTAGCGATTTATTTGGTCAACAATTTACTGATGATGTTACAGAAAGAGTAGATGTAGCTGCGCAAGAAACACTGCCAGAGCAAGTAGAAAGAGAAGAAACGCAAGCAGAAGAAATTAAAATAGCTAAAACGCAAGAAACACGAAACGTATTAGATAGAGCAAATTTGTCTAATGAATTACAGGTAAAAGCTTTTAATGCTTCTAAAAAAGTATTAAGCACAATGCTCCCGCAAATTGATGTACAAAAAGGTAGAAACTTTAGGGAAAAGTACAAAATAGCAGTAAGAAACATGTTATACGAAGATGTTGCTACAGAATTAAGATCTTTTAATAATAATGATTTCTTTGGTTATATAGAATCTAATGCAGAAAATTTATATAATTTATTACCGTTACAAGATTTAACTAAAAGCCAAGCTTTGAAAGATTTATTTTTAGAGCAACAGTTTGATAAAAACGGCAAGCCTGTAAGAGTATTAGAAAGTTTTACTGGTAAAAAATCATACGCTGGTAATTTAGTGTTTAAAAAGAAATCTTTTAATGAAGTTAAAAATGATTTTTTAAATGAGTTTGCAAAAAAACATAGCAATACAGCACAAAGAAAAGCTTTTATAATAAACACATTAGCAAAAGAAATTGCATTTGATCAGTCAATGGATGCGTTAAATGATCCTGCTGTACAAGAAAAACTTCCTTTAACACAGCAAACCGCAATAAATGAGTTTAACGAAGAGTTTGAAAGAAATATTGAAAGAGGAAGATTTACAAAATATAGTAAAACTCTTGACTCTTGGGTAAAAGAAAATCCATTAGTAAATGATACTAAATTATTATTGGGAATAAAAGATATGAAGTTAGGGCAAGACCCTGCCGCGCAATTTAAAAGAGTTTACACAGGAATTATACCTGACGAAACATTAGATCAAATAGTTTTTGAAATATCCCAGCTGCCTAAGCCTAGATATATAAAACACTCTATTACAAAATCTAAAGCTGAAGGGTTGGCGGACGAGGTTAGATTTAATTTTAATACTGAATTACCATTTAAAACAAGCGGTATAACAAAATATACAGATGAACAAGTTGCAAAATTTGTAAATCAATCTAGAGCGTTAGTAGATGGTGATTATGTAGATTTAGCTTATTTAAAATCCCCGGGACATAAAGATAAGGCACATGATCTTATGTTAGGCGGGTTGAATGCTGTAGAATATAATGATTTTTATGATTTAGCCGATGTTGAACCGCAGTCTGATAGTAGGTTAGCAGTTGCTACAGATCCAAAAGCAAGAAAAAACGCAACAAGTCCTAAAACAAGAATTACAAAAGATAATCAAACAAAAGCTAATTTAGAAAATCAAAAAGCGCTTGAAAAACAGAAATCAATTATAAATCATTATATAGGTTTATCAAATGCTATGGTCGATGGTATAATTGATAAAGAATATATTGCTGCAACTATTTTTCATGATACTTCAGGTAGATCAAGAAATACTTTAAGAAGAGCTTCTTACTTCTTGGGCTGGGTTCCGGAAGTTATGGAAACAAGAAATGCAAATTACGAAATGGAGCACGCAAAACCTTTTACTGAAAATGCTATTGAGTTGGTAAATGCAGTTTCATTAGTAAGTCCTTCAAAAAGTAAAAGTGAAAATCAAAAAATAATACAAAATGCTTTTGATAAGTTCTTTTCTCAAAATGCTATAATAGCAATTCCATATTCATTACAAACAGAATATTTAAGCAAAGACGCAACCGTAGCAGGAGGATTTCCTTTTTCAAGATATTCAGATAATTTATTAAGTCAAATAGAATTTGTAGATGATACAGGTAATATAAATATGGATTTATTTGATGTAAATTATAAAGAAAAACTAGCAAAGCAAGCCGATGCTTTAACAAATGATAATATTACAAAATTTTCAAAATCAGCCTCAGCTCAATTTGCTGATATGTTAGATAGGAAATCAAAAGAAGCTGCAGTTATAAGAAGTGATAAAGATGTAGCTTTAGCTGCTAATTTGGGTAAAAAAGCAAATTATAAAAATAAATGGAATATATTTTTACCTTATAGTGCAGAAGATTTTTATGGACTATTACAAAAAGCAGCAGGTAAAGGTCAACAAGGTGATGCTGATATTAAATTTATAAAAGAAAAGCTATTAGATCCTTATGATAGAGGTGTTGCTAATTTAGAAATAGATAGAAGAGCTTTATTAAAATCTTATAGAAATCTTAAAAAACAAATTAAAGCTTCACCTGAAAAATTAGATAAAAAACTATCTGAAATAGGGTTAGACGCTTTTTCTGTAGAAGATGCAGTTCGTGTGTTTATATGGAATCAACAAAATATGTCAATTCCAAGTATAAGTAAAACAAATTCAGATAAATTAAGTAATTATGTAGCTAAAAATAATGATTTAAGAAAATTTGCATTTGGGTTAATGAAAGCAACAAAAAGCGATAAATATCCTGAACCTGATACAAATTGGTTTGCCGGAAAAATTGGTACAGATTTGTCTAATAGTATAAACAAAAATAAAAGATCAAAGTATTTAGAAGCATGGAATAAAAATGTAAAGTTAATTTTAAATGACAAAAACAAAACTAAGTTAACTGCGGCATTTGGAACGGATTATGTAAAAAATTTAGAAGACACAATTCAAAGAATGAAATCTGGTGTTAATAGAGTAAACAATAAATTTTCAAATGCTACATTAGATTTTATTAATGGGTCAATAGGAACTATTATGTTTTTTAATATGCGTTCAGCTTCATTACAATTAATATCAGCCGCTAATTATTTAAACTGGACAGATAACAACCCGCTTCAAGCAGGTAAAGCTTTAGCTAATGTTCCTCAATACACAAAAGATTTATTAAAATTATTAAACTCAGACTTTTTAGTTAATAGAAGAAACGGGCTAAAAATAAACGTACAAGAGGCTGAATTAGCCGATGCTGTAAAAAGTGAAAATAAATTTAAAGCAATTATGGCTGCTATATTAAAAGCTGGTTTTATACCAACTCAATTTGCAGATAGCTTAGCAATTGCAGGAGGTGGAGCAACATTTTATAGAAATAGAATAAACACTTATTTAAAAGAAGGGTTATCTGAAAAAAATGCTGAAGCTAAAGCGTATAATGATTGGAGAAGTATTGCAAATGATTCACAACAATCTTCAGACGCTTCAAGAATATCAAATATACAAGCAAGTGATTTTGGAAGATTAATTTTTGCCTTTGCTAATACGCCCTTTCAATATACAAGATTAACTAAAAAAGCATTAAGTGATTTAGTTAATAAAAGAGGCGATGCAAAAACGCATATTTCAAAAATCGTATATTATATGACAGTTCAAAATATAATATTTAACGCATTACAAAATGCTTTATTTGCAGCAGAAGCAGAAGAAGATGAAACTAAATTACAAGCAATGCTTCAAAGCAATAAAGTGCCTAGAATTATAAATAACATGTCTGATTCTATATTAAGAGGAGTAGGGCTGGGAGGAGCTGTATTATCGATGATTAAAAATACTGGATTAGCTTATTATAAAGAAATGCAAAAAGATGAATGGAGACGTGACTCTTCAAACGTATTACTTTCTGTTTCTGATATATCCCCACCAATTGATCATAAATTAAGAAAAATAAAAGCATTATCAGAAATAGGTAAATATGATAATGATATACCTCCTTCATTAGAAGCGGCAATAAATGTAGCTTCAATACTTAATATACCTTTAGATAGATTGCAAAGAAAAATTGAAAATTTAAAAGGTGCGTCAGATAGAGATCTAGATAATTGGGTAAGAATATTTCAATTATTAGGATGGAGTGATTGGGAATTAAAAGATGCTTCTAAAAAGAAATCTACAAAACTTAAAGTTAGATAAAATGAAAAATATAAGTAAACATATATCATTTAAAGAAGGTGTGCATTCTAATACCGCTATGAGATTAAATTTAGACAACACTCCTGGTGATTATCATTTAGCTAATATGGAAGCGGTAGCATTAAATATATTTGAACCTTTAAGAGAATGGGTAGGGGGACCAATTAAAATAAATTCCTTTTATCGCTCTGTACAACTTAATAAAGCTATAGGAGGAAGTGAACGCTCACAACATTGTGACGGCCGCGCAATTGATTTAGATGATACATTTGGTTATAAAACAAATGCTGAAATGTATAATTATATAAAAGAAAACTTAAATTTTGATCAATTAATATGGGAATTTGGAAATGAAGTAAATCCTGATTGGGTGCATGTAAGTTATGTGTCAGACGATCAAAATAGAAATCGTTGTTTAAAAGCAGAAAGAATAAATGGAAGAGCTGTGTATAGCATTATATGAAAAGAATTTTAATATTATTAATAGCTTTATTATTTTCTTCTTGTTATACAATAAAAAGTACAGTAATAAATCATCTTGCAAAAAAGTATCCGTCTAAATATTATATTGAACAACATCAAATAAAAGATAGTATAAAAGAAAAGGGGCACAAAGCGTACCCCTTAACTAAACCAATTTATATGAAAAACATAGTTGTAAAAAAACAAGAATATTACAACTAAGACGGTTTATCCTCTTCTTTACTCTTTTCTAAATTATCTTTTTTTAACTTCTCTACAGCCTCTTTATATTTAGGCATACGTTTCATAGTTTCTAAAATACCTATTTGAATATTTTGTGTACGAACTAATTCTCTAATTAAAGTATCAACCGTTTCTTCTAAACGATTTAAATTTTTTGCCATTAAAATTAATTTTTGTTCTTTCATCTTTCGTGTCTTAACAATATTTTACCGGCATATTCATCTATAGATTTAATTAATCTATATATTTTTCTTGATTTAACTTTTACGTTTTCTCTTTCCGTCTTACTAGACTCTATACCTAAATTACAATATAAGTCTGCATCTATAGCAAGAAGTGTATCAACCTTTTTCTTATCTGACCACGACTTAAATTCAGCAATTTTTTCTATATCATCATACGTGTATTTCATTTTCTTTCTTCAATTTATAAAATTTTTCTTTTAATACAATATGTTTTAGCAATAATTCTCTGTATTTTTCTTCATACGTCATTTTCAAATGAGGATTTGCAAATTCATATTTTTGTTTTAATTTCAATCTTGCTTTTTTATAAATACTAATATAAGTGTCTTCTCCCCAATCTTTAAAATTTTTATATAATTTTAATCCGTGTATTACAGAGGCGTGATCTTTATTTATTGTTGCGCCTATATCTGTTAGCGCATGTGGGGTTAAATCCCTACATAACCTATAATAAACTGCTCTTTGATATACATTGTGTCTTTGTCTATTTTGTTTAGTAAAATCATTATTAAATAAATCTATTAATAAGTTTTTAATTTGTGTTAATTCCATTTAATTTTTATATATAGTTATACAAATATCTATAAAAGGCAAATACAAAACGTGGTCGTTATGAGTTTCTAAATAATATGTACGTACTCCTAAAAGTATTCCCGGATAAAAACCTAAATGTATTTCCCATTCCGGACGATGTTTATTGTCTGTCATTTTATATTTATCTAAACATTAATTTTTTTATAATTTTTTTAATAAGTTGTTTTAAAGACATACTTTTTTTGGTTTTACGACCTCCTGCTTGCCTATAGCCGTTTTCAAAAAATCTTTTTATACCTTTATTAATCTTCATCTTCCTTGTCCTCTATATTTTTTTTTATAATATTTACTTGACTTTACTCTACTTGTTTTTGTTTTAGCGTGAACACCCGGCCTCTTTTTTTTAGGGCGCTCAATATAAGTATAAGTTATATTTCTTCTAGCCATGCACTTTTATATTATATTTATTTTGTATTTCAATTAGTTCTTTCCATTTTAAATATCCTCTTGACTCCATAGCCCAATTAAGATATTTATTTATTTGTCTTTCTTTATATTTTTGTCTTGCAATTGCTTTTGAGACTCTAATATTAGCTTCACTGTTTCGTCGCATTCTTTTTGGTTTTGGGGTTTGTATAATACAATACCCGGAAGTTGTTCACTTATATATTTTTTAAACAATTTCCACCGCATAGAAAACGTTTCATTTGCCCTGCCTTTACATTCTATTATAAATCCTGTACCTTCAAAATCTGGTGTATACTTTATAGGCTGAATACTTTTCATACCTCTATCTTTATATTCACCTTTGGCATTTGCCGTTCTTTCATAGCTTTTGCTATCAAAGTAAAATCCAGGAATTAAAACAAAAGTTCGGTTTTCATAAACTGCTTTGATACCGTTTTGCTTTAATGCAATATACATATATTTTTCTAAACCCGATGCAAAATTAATTCCATCATATGTAACTTTTTTTGATACAACGGGCCCTCGCTTTTTACTACGTCTTATCTTTCTCATCGTAATGGTTTAATAAAGCTTCTTGTAATTCAACAGATAAAACTTGTTTTAATTTTTCAATATAGTTGACCGCATCCATTAATTCTTCTTGTATATTATTAAGCCATTCATTAATAGACTTACTGTCTTCGTCAAGTGTTACTTTATATTTATTATAACCTACATCAGATCGAGATATAAACTTTTCTACAACCTTTTGTATAATGGGGTCTCTAAAATCATATCCTCTTTTACTCATCTTTTACAAATGTTCCGTTAATCATTTTACCTTTTCTATTTTTAATTTGGCCATATGCATGTTCAATACATTCTTCAATACCTACTCCTAAGTGTTCAGCCAAATTAGTAAGCACCACCACAATATCGCCGACTGCATCAATTGTGTCTTGTTTATTATCTTTAAGTACAGCTTCAGAAAGCTCACCAGTCTCTTCATATAGTTTTATTAATTGTGTTTTAATATCTCCCTGTGTATACATATTTCGTTCTTTCGCCCAAGCCCTAATACGGTCAAAGACGTTCTTTCCGTTTGTTTTAAACAAAAATTCTTCATAATAAGCCTTATTATATATAAAGCTTCTCTCGGAGTTAAACATGGACTTCTTTGCGTTTTTAACAAGCCAGTCTATTGTGTCAGCGGTTATATGAAATACACCTAATTCTGTTTTCCAACTTTCGCCAATATGTTTTCCGAGGTAATGTTCCATTTGATCTTTGGGTACCGGAAAAGTAGTTGTTTGTTCAGTTACGTTTAATTTCATTTTATTAAATAATTTATTATAAGGTTTTAAATCTATTTTATATCCAAACTTTTTTTGAAGTTTTATTTCTTGTTCAGCTATGAAATCAATATCATCTGATTGTAATAATATTTCATATTCTGATTCTTTGTACCCTTGCGTCTTCGTAACTCTTTTTAAAAGATTACGTGTAACACCAATTTTTTTACCCGGTATGTGATAAATAAAATACATATTTTTATACCGCAACTGGGGCTTTAATTATAGGCCCTGGTTTATAATTATTTAGTACAAGCTTACCACTTTGGTAAGTAAATTCAACACCGTCTTTATAATCAGTGTTTTCCATATATTGAGCTATTGCATCAAAATGGTTTAAATATACATGTGCGTCAACTATAGAAATATCAATAGTTCGTGGTATAGTATTAGTTTGTGATGCAATATATAACAGTAATTTACTAAATAGACAAACATCATAAGGCACCCCTAAAAATAGATCCCCTGATCTTTGTACTACAAACATATCTATAAACCCCTGGTTTACATAAAATTGAAAATATAAATAACACGGAGGCAACGCCATTTCCTTTGTCATCGCCGGATTCCACAGGCTAATAATATGACGCCTTCCGTGCCTATCATTATTTATTGAATCAATAACTTCTTTTAATTGATCTATATCTTGTCCATTAAAATTTCTAAGCTGATAACCATATACAGGGCCTAAGTCGCCTTCTGGAGTTGCCCAGTTATCCCATATAGTTACATTATTATCTTTAAACCTTTGAATATTTGTTTCCCCATTCATAAACCATTCAAACTCTGTGTCAAATATTTTTTGACTCATATGCTTTGCGTTTAATATTGGAAAGTTAGAGCCCGTTATCATTTCTTTACCTAATTCTTTTTTTGCATCAATATGAATATTTAAACGTTGATGAAATAAAGATTTAGTACCAGTGCCTGTTCTATCTTTTCTAAAACTTCCATTGCGAACAACTTGTGCTAACAAAGATCTGTATTGTTTTTCGTATATCATAATATTATAATCATTTTGTATTCGTATTTGCCCCGTATTTATTATAATAATATACACAGGCTTTGTAAATTTCTTTTTGAATTTCACCTGCTTTAAAAGCGTTTGGTGATAAATTTGGTTTTTCACCTTTTTTATATGGCCCTAAATTAATTCCTACTTTCCATAATTTATGATTTTGAACACATACAGGAAATATACGAATATTATTTTTAACGCAATAAGTCCAAGCATTATTCTCTAGAACAGTAGGGCTATAAGTTCCCATCATAAATTTGTGTTTTGTTATTATATATACTGGCATTTACTTTTCCCACGGCAAATATTTCGATTGATCTTCTTTTTCCTCCTCTTCATTATAATGTGGTATATATGAACCACTACGAGGCTCCCAAGTAAAATAAGCTTCAGCTCCATTTTCACCTAAGTTTTGAAACTTTACTTTTAATACTTTTACTTTTGTTGTTTTATTTTCATAATCTCTATGCACAAGTAACCCATGATAACTAGCATCATACCATTCACCCCCACCTTTAATATTATACATAGTAGGCTCTTCAATTTTACCAGAGCTATCTTTATACATTTTTGTAGGGTGAGCAACTATAATTACTAATACATCATATCGTTTAGCAAATTGTTCTATTTTAGTTAAATATTCTAAAGTATAAGTGTTAACATCCATACTTTTTGCATCAACATCTCTTATTTTATTAAAAGGGTCAATAACTAAACATTTAATACCTTTACGCTTTACTAATTCTGCACCTTTGCGTAATACAGATTCTAATGTTGGCACTTCTAAATCAATAAAATAATAATTAGAATTTATATGATTAGATATTTTTTCCCATCTTTCTGAACCTATGTCGTTTTGAGATGGCATACCTCCCCATATTTTACGCATAATTTTATGAGCATGTAAATATGTAGGAGCGTTTTCTGGCGATGCAAATCCTATTTTCCAGTTATAACCAATATTATATCCAATAACCATTTGATCAACAAAGTCGCTTTTCCCACTGCTAGGTATACCAGTAACAGTAATAAACTGACCAGTGTAAGTACTGAAGATAGCATCAAAGTTATTAATCCCGATTTGAAATCCGGGCTTGAAACCATTTTTAACA
>Ga0255781_10000328_pt1 | contig 37270 bp, 59 predicted proteins | sample 101ome_21_FD_179979 | JGI IMG/M metagenome (GOLD analysis project Ga0255781, IMG submission 179979) | Coastal salt marsh microbial communities from the Groves Creek Marsh, Skidaway Island, Georgia - 101413BT metaG (version 2) | ecosystem: Environmental > Aquatic > Marine > Intertidal zone >... | reverse complement strand
TGTGGTATCATGTTAAAATTTGCAAAAAATCACAGAAGGATTTGGTATGGCTGGTAAGTCATTGCAGAAGCAGCGCTTAGCTGAGATTGCTAGTAGAGGTGGTGCTGATTATTTGCGTGAGTGGTTGCTTGAGGGTAAGACGATCAAAGCGCTTGCTGCAGACATGGGTATGCATCGCGGAACTCTTCGCAATCTTATATTGAAAGACCCAGAGTTGACTAAGGCGGTGGATGAGGCGCGGTTGCATGCTGCAGATGCGCACTTTGAGGACACCTTTGATTTGCTGAACGAAGTGAATGAGCGCCGCCAGAGAGAGATTTTTGAGGCGCTTGATGAGGATAGCACGCGGGATGTAAGTGAGGCCAACGTTAGTCAGGTTGACCTTGGGTTGCTCAAGCAGAAGATTGGTCAGAAAAACCTAGCCGCAGCCAATTATAACCCTGAGCGATACGGCGGGAAAAACCAGCAGCAAATCAACATTAATATTGGTGATTTCCATTTAGATGCGCTGCGGAAGGTCAAGGTGATTGACCATGAGTAATCTCGCAGAAAATACGATGATTGACTTTGTGCAGCGGTATCGCAAGAAGCCTGCTTTATTTGTGCAAGAGGTGCTTGGCGTGGAGCCATTGTCGTATCAGGCAGAATTTCTTGATGCGATTGCGTCTGGCGAACGAAAGATTAGCATTCGGTCTGGTCATGGTACTGGTAAGTCTACAGCAGCATCGTGGGCAATGCTATGGTATTTTTTGATGCATTACCCAAATAAAGTTGTTGTAACTGCGCCGACTAGCAGCCAGCTTTTTGACGCGCTGTTTGCGGAGCTGAAACGTTGGATAAATGAGCTGCCAGAGAGCTTGCAAAACGTGCTGAATGTAAAGTCAGACCGTGTAGAGCATATGTCTGCGCAGAGCGAGATGTTTATTTCTGCTAGAACGTCACGCGCAGAAACGCCTGAAGCTTTGGCTGGTGTTCACTCTGAGCATGTTATGTTGGTTGTGGATGAGGCTTCTGGTGTGCCTGAGCAGGTATTTGAGGCTGCGGCTGGGTCTATGTCGGGCCATAGCGCGACTACGATTATGCTGAGCAACCCCACGCGAAGTAGCGGTACGTTTTTTGAAAGCCAGACGCGCATGGCGGATAGCTGGTGGACACGCCGTTGGTCCTGCGTGGATAGTCCCTTGGTGAGCGATGAGTTTGTTCAGGAGATGCGTGAGCGATATGGCGAGGAAAGCAATGCGTATCGTATTCGTGTGCTGGGTGAGTTCCCGCTTGCTGACGATGACACGATTATCCCGTATCATCTTATTGAGAATGCCACGCATCGTGACGTGCAGATTGATGAGGAAAGCACCACAGTAGTTTGGGGGCTAGACGTAGCTCGCTTTGGGACGGACAAAACTGCGCTTTGTAAAAGGCAGGGGCCAGTCGTGAGCGAGATTATGGCGTGGCAGGGGCTAGACTTGATGCAGACTGTTGGTCGTGTTGTTGCTGAGTATGAGGCGTTGCCGCCCAGCAGACAGCCCAAGCAAATCCTTGTTGACAGCATTGGCGTAGGCTCAGGTGTGGTGGATCGCCTGCGTGAGTTAGGCTTGCCTGTGCGCGGCGTAAACGTTGCTGAAGCGCCAAGCATGGGCGATACTTACCTAAACTTGAGAAGTGAGCTTTGGTTTAAAACGAAGGCTTGGCTAGAGGATCGCTCTTGCAAGCTACCGAAGAATGAAAAGCTCATCGCAGAGTTGAGTAGTATTCGCTATAGCTTTACCTCTAGTGGTAAAATGAAAGCTGAGAGTAAAGATGAGATGCGCAAGCGTGGCTTAACCTCGCCTGACTTGGCTGATGCGCTGTGTTTGACGATGGCGAGTGACGCTGCGACTGCTTTATCTGGTGCATTTAATAGCTGGCGTGGTGAAATTAGAAGGAATTTGCGTGGAATAGCTTAATGTGATACGTTTGCAGCAAAAGGAGTTAGCTATGAAGCCATGTAAAGGTTGCCCAACGCCTGTAGCGTGTAAGCGTGCTGGCAAGTGTCAGGGTAAGAAGTACAAGTGATGTAATGTTTACCGCGTTTGTTCTCTTGTGCGCTCAGAATTACTGCTTTGCAGTCGGTGGGCCTGCGTATGCTGATGAGAATGAATGCATTGCTGATTTTATGCAGAACGGAGTTCCGTCTTTGCAGATGAAATATCCAACGTATACAATCATGCAAGTTAAGTGTTATGAATGGGAAAAGCAGGTGAAGTCCTAATGCCGTATTCTAAGTATAGCCCAAAGCAAAAAAAGTTAGCTGCAGTGGCTCCACCACGCAAGAAAATTACTGGCGCAGACTTGAAAAAGCTGAGCAAAAGCAAAAAAGGTAAAAAGAAATGAACGCAGGACAGGCATTAGGTTTATTAGCTGGTTTGGGCGCAATCAATGCATTACGCGGTGGACGTGATGGCGCTGGCCCTCGTTTTACTGGCTTGTTGGATATGATTGACGGCGGTGGTGCTGGCAAATCAGGTGATCGCTTTGAAGGTGGTGGCTTGCTGTCCATGCTGGGCAATCTGTTTATGAAGCCATATGAGGCGCAGAATAAGATAGAAGAGATTGCAGCTAGAACGTCTGCGCGTAATCGAAGCAGCTCGCCTGTGCCACAGTTGCGTCCAAATATGACAATGGGTACTCCCATTACAGAATATAGTGAAAGTTTGCTTGCGCCCGTTATACCAACAGTGCAGAACACTGCAGCGATGGAGGATGCAAATCTTCCTGCTAAGCAATATTCTGGTCGCGGTAATATGTATATGCCTCGCGGCGGCATGGAGTATTCAGGTCGCGGCACGATGGCTGGATCACCAGAGGTGATGACATATTCGGGTCGCGGTAATTTAGGAATGGAGGGCAAGCAAGGATTGCTTTATTCAGGGCGTGGCACAATGGCTGGAGCAGATCGTCCTGTGACCTATTCAGGGCGTGGCACAACAATGGGAGGCCCAGAGCTAGAGCCATATGTAGGGCCAGTTCCTGTCGCAAATGTGAATGACGATGCAATGATGGATCAATTCATTAATGATTTATTGGACTTGAAGCCAGACGCAATCCAAGAATTTGATCAAAGCGCAATGCAAGACCTTTATACAACTTATGTCCAGAACGGTGGTAAATTTTAGCAATGCCTAAAGACCCCCGCCTCGCCCGCGCTGGAGTATCGGGTTATAATAAACCCAAGCGCACTCCAAGCCACAAAACTAAGTCGCACGTAGTTGTGGCTAAGGAAGGCGATAAGGTTAAGACAATTCGCTTTGGCCAGCAGGGCAAGACGGGCGACAAGACTATGACAAAACGCGCCAAGTCGTTTAAAGCGCGTCATGCGAAAAACATAGCCAAGGGCAAGATGTCTGCGGCATACTGGGCAGATAAGGTAAAGTGGTAGATGGCACTCGCAACTTATGATGATCTAAAAGCAAGCATTGCGGATTTCTTGAACCGCGATGATTTAACCAGCGTCATTCCTGATTTTATCACGATGGCGGAAGCTAGGCTAAACCGTGAGGTGCGTCACTGGCGTCAAGAAGACCGCGCCACAGCTACACTTGATGCGCAATACACAGCGTTACCTAGTAACTTTCTTGAGCCAATCCGCATGTCGCTGACATCAGGTGATACGTCGATTATGGAGATTGTTGGCGTTCAAGAAATGTCAGACTTGCGGGCTAAGGCTTTGAACACATCTGGGCGGCCTCGTTACTTTACGATCCTTGACCAGTCTATTGAGGTGTATCCAACGCCTGATGCAACTTACAATCTTGAGATGGTCTATTACGAAACCTTACCAGACCTAGCCACCAATAGCACAAACTGGCTGCTAACAAACTATCCAGATGCGTATTTGTATGGATCGCTTTTGCATACTGCGCCTTACTTGCAAGAGGATGTACGCATCCAGACTTGGACTGCGTTGTATCAATCGGCTGTTTCTGCTATAAATTTAGATGCAGAGCGTGCAAAAACTGGTGGCTCTGGTCGCCGTATGAAAATTAGGAGCTACTAATGGCAAGTTTTACAAAGGTAAATGACTTTGTGGTCAACCTAGCCAACGCAATGGACTTAGATAGTGATACACTTGCCGTTGCGCTGACGAACACAGACCCAACAGCGGGTACGGATGCATCGGCGGATGGCAATGGTGTATTGGCGAATATCTCTGAGATCGCATACACAAACCTATCGTCACGCACACTGGCGAACGTTACATCGACGCAGACAGGCGGCACATACAAGCTATCAGCGGATGACTTGGTGCTTACAGCGTCAGGCGGATCAGTCGCGCCGTTCCGCTATGTGGTTGTTTACAATGATACGCCAACGTCGCCTGCTGATCCAATTATTGGATACTACGACTATGGTTCATCATTGACGCTGAACGATGGCGATACATTTACAATCGACATTGGCACAAACGGTATCCTTACTCTGACATAATAGGAGCGTCATCATGGCTAAACTTTTTAACAGGGCCAAGATGGACACTTCCACAACTGGCAGTGGAACCATCACACTTGGCTCCGCTGTTGACGGCTATCAGACGTTTGCTGATGCGGGTGTTGCTGATAGCGATGTCGTCCAGTACGTCATTGAGGACGGCACTAGCTGGGAAATCGGCACGGGTACATATTCTGCCACAGGCACGTCCCTAACGCGCACACCTAGCGAAAGCAGCAACGCGGGCGCAGCTATTTCACTTACAGGCGCGGCAGAGGTTTTTATCACGGCGGTTGCTGATGACCTAAACCGTTTGCAGGACGCAGGTTCGGACATTGTAACGGTGTCTTCATCTGGCGCAGCGGTCACTGGCAATATTACTGTAACAGGCACGGTAGACGGACGTGACATTGCATCTGACGGGTCGAAGCTGGATGGGATTGAAAGCGGTGCGGATGTTACAGACACCGCAAACGTCACAGCGGCAGGCGCTTTGATGGACAGTGAGGTGACAAACCTTGCACAGGTAAAAGCGTTCGATAGCTCTGATTACGCGACAGCGGCACAGGGTGCGACAGCGGATGCGGCACTAGCGCGTTCTGGCGGTACTATGACTGGTGCCATTACGTTTGCAGCGGGTCAGGCGTTCGATGGTCGTGACGTATCTGCGGATGGTTCTAAGTTAGATGGCATTGAAAACGGCGCAGATGTTACGGATAGCGCGAATGTTGCGTCTGCTTTATCTGGTTTAAGCACCACCACATCATTCGTTGGCTCTGATATCATCCCTGTCTATGATGCATCCGCATCAGCTTGGCGCAAAGGTACTATTACAAATGCAGCTCTATCAGGTCCCACTGGTCCCACTGGTCCCACTGGTCCCACAGGACCAACTGGCCCGCAAGGCATTCAGGGCAACACTGGTCCTACTGGCCCGACAGGCCCCCAAGGCAATACTGGCTTAACTGGACCAACAGGGCCAACTGGGCCAACTGGGCCAGTAGGTCCAACAGGCCCAACGGGTCCAGTAGGTCCAACGGGTCCAACAGGCCCTACAGGTCCAACAGGCGCAGCAAGCACATCATATAATACCGTTGGCAGCTATACATGGGGTCGCCCTCAAAACTATACTAGGTATAACAACAACACGACAGCAAGTGGTCTGTATGGCACAAGGTTTTACACAACTGATACACCGCGATATACCAGCGGCACTTGGTATAACCAAACTGGTAGTTACGCAATGTCTGGAACATGGCGAACCATGAATGGTGCTTGGAGCAATAACAGCAGCAGTGCAACAACTGGTCTATGGGTTCGAATTAGTTAGGTTTAATTATGAGTATACCAATAAATGAATATAGAAACGCGCGCTCAATGAATGCGGAAAATACGATGATTGACGTTGAAATTAATCACCCAGAGCATGGTTGGATACCCTACTTAATTACGAATTATGACCCAGACACTACGATTAATAACTATGATTTGCTCACATTAATCGGGGACGACTTTGAACCATATGTTCCACCAACGCAGGAAGAATTAGACGCGGAGGCGGCGATAGCAGTCAGGGCGCAGCGTGATTTCATTTTAGAAAATGAAGTTGATCCAATTGTTTCAAATCCGCTACGCTGGGCGGGTATGACGGCTGAAGAACAGGCTGCGTGGTCTAACTATCGAACAGCTTTACTGGATGTTCCGCAGCAATCAGGATTTCCGCATAATGTAACTTGGCCGACACAGCCAAGCTAAAGGGGGGAGATATGAGACAGCATTGGCGTCTTTGGAAAGGTTCGATTGATGTTGAAAAAATACTTAGTCAACCTGAAACGGAGCAATCTATTAAGGCCACAACATTTGGCGGTGAAAACTTAGATCATAGAATAAGCCGTGTTGCATGGCTTACTGGCAATCCAGTGGTTCACAATTTACTGCATCCATATCTTGCAGAGGCCAAAGAGGTCATGGGTATAGATGTAGGGATTAATTCAGAAATACAATACACTGAATACCATGCGTCAGAAGGCGGCAAGTACGATTGGCATCATGACGTAAACTGGAATGGAGAAGTGGGTGCAGACAGAAAGCTGTCGATGACTGTTCAGTTGAGTGACCCGTCTGAATATGAAGGTGGGGACTTTGAGTTTTTAGAAGTGGAACAGATACCTAGCTTTGCAAAAGAAAAAGGAACAGTTTTAGTTTTTCCTAGTTATCTAATGCACAGAGTGACGCCAGTTACCAACGGTGTGCGGCGTTCATTAGTAGCGTGGTTCACGGGGCCGCAGTGGCGTTAAATTAGTTTTTATGCTAATTTGAAAAAAAAGGTGCATTAAATGCTTGGCTTCAATCCCTTATCATCCGCACCATTAGGCGCAACCGCATCTGGCGACAAAACTATCCTTGCTGGAAGCGGCACGTTTACGCTTAGTATGCACGGGGCTGCAAAGCTGATTAGTGACGTTTACCCAAGCGGTGAATTTGTCAGCGATGGTCAGGCTATCACGTTTAGCGTTCAACGTGCGTTTGTCGCGGATGCTGGGTCGTTTACGCTGTCTGGTCAGGATGCAAGCGTCACGGGTCAGCTCAACCTTGAGATAGACAGCGGATCGTTTGCCTTTACGGGGCAGGATGCTGTTGTTGCAGCGCAGCTAAAAATTTCAGCGGACGCTGGCACATTTGCTCTATCAGGAACTGATGCGGAAACAGAAACGCGCACTGACGCTGGCAATATCTTACTGGACATCAACTTTGGTATCCCGTTAGAGGCTGGCACATTTGCTCTAACCTACAGCAATGACCTAGATTTCAAGAAGGGCTTTGGCATAATCGCCAATAGCGGCACGTTTGCGTCTACTGTATACGATGTCACCTTCACGAAGGACATGAACATCTACCCAGACAGCGGCACGTTCACGCTATCTGGTCAGGATGCAGCGGTTACAGCGCAACTGAATATGCTTGCTGGGTCTGGTTCGTTTACAGCGACAGGGCAAGATTTCACTTTCACTGTTCAGCGTTATTTCGCAGCCAACAGCGGCACGTTTACCCTTACATTTCAAGATTTCACAATCAGGGGCTTCTTGTCTCCATATGTGCCACCCGCTGTATATACAGAGCAAACGGTGGCAGATGAGGTATGGGTGGAGCAAACAGACGCGGCAACCAATACATGGACGGAAGCGGCATAAGGTGTTATTGTGCGGATAACAAAGGATTAGATCATGGCTATCAGTATTACTAAACCAACAGTCGGCGGCTCAGAAGACACTTGGGGCGACACAATTAACACGGCTCTGGATACTATCGTCACGCAGGTGAACGCGACTTCCGCGGTAAGTATAAATGCTGGCAGCGGCTTGACTGGCGGTGGAACGCTAGAAGCAGACCGCACAATTTCACATGCTGACACATCCTCTCAGGCATCTGTGAATAATAGTGGAAACACATTTATACAGGACATTACGCTTGATGGATACGGTCACATCACGCAAATAACTTCTGCGTCAGTAAGTGAAACAACGCCAACTTTTTATTATTACGATGCTGATGCAACAACCTCTACAGCCATAGACGCGGGAGAAAGTATCAGGTTCGATGATGGTATCGGTATTGATGTTCAGTGGACAGACACCTCTGCGCCTAGTTTTGAGTTAGAGTTTAACCTTAAAACTGATCGTCGCCACAATGCGAACTTAGATGTTTATACTGGGAATACCGACGATTTCATCAAGTTTGATGCAAGTCATGGTATCCGCTTCTACACCGCAACAACGGAAGATATGCTGCTTACAGATGCGGGTGACTTACACGTTGATGGCGATATTATTGCGTATTCTACAACAGTCCCGTCCGATCAGCGTTTGAAAGATAACATAGAGCCAATCACAGGTGCGCTTGATAAGGTAAGCCAGTTGGGTGGTTATACTTTCACATATAAAGAAGATGGCAAATTGTCTGCGGGTGTAATTGCTCAAGAAGTTGAGAAAATTCTACCATCGGCGGTTACTGATCAAAGTTCAGTTTTTAATGGGAAAGAAGGTCAGACCTATAAGGCCGTCCAGTATGACCAGCTACACGGTTTGTTAATAGAAGCAATCAAAGAGTTAAAGGCTGAAATTGAGGCTTTAAAAAATGGCGGTTAAATCATCTGGTCAGTTAAGCATAACAACAGATATTGTCGGTGAGTTTGGCGGCTCCGCGCCCCACGCTATTTCAGAATACAAGCGTGGTGGCTCACTTGTGCCAGACGGGCCATCAGCTAATGCTGATATTCCAACCACAAACGAAAATATACAGTGGAGTGATTTTTACGGCGCGGTCAACGAAACTGATTTGAGCCAAGCATTAACGCCTGTAACAATTAATGGCGAAAGCACAGCAAAACAGATTACGGTTTCCGATTACATTAGCAGCGGTGGCATACTTACAATCCCATCTTCTCTTTGGGTTTGGACGGACAGCACTTCTATTGCTGCACTTATCATCGACATCCCCTGCACCATCAAGAACAGCGGCAAAATTATCGGACAAGGCGGCAATGGTGGTAATGGGCGCACAGCGGGAACGGATGGCGGCCCCGCTATTAAAATCAACTCAGGTGTTACTGGTGTTACAATAATTAACAACTCTGGTGCATACATCGCAGGAGGTGGCGGTGGTGGATCAGGGTATGAAAGCGGCGGCGGCTCATCAGGCGGCGGTGGCGGTGGTGCTGGCGGCGGGTCTGGTGGTGAACCTACAACAACGGCTGGGTCTGGCGGCGGCGGTGCTGGTGGTATAATTAACGCTGCGGGTGCTGATGGCGCAGATAGAGTTGGCACTATTTCTGGCAACACACGCATAGTTACAGGCGGCGGTGGCGGTGGTGCTGGTGGCGCGGGTGGTGTTCAAGTTTACGATTACTTTGGTTCAGAAGGTGGTGGCGGTGGTCGTATTCTCCCAGGGGTTGGCGGTGCTGGTTCACAATATACAAACTCCACTGGAACAACCGTTTACTACACAGGCCCAGCTGGTGCTTCAGGTGGTGATGCAGGTGCTAATGCTAGTAGTTCAGGTGGTGCAGGTGGCGGCTGGGGGGCAGCGGGTGGCTCTGGCTATGCAGGTGCGGGCGGTGCAGGCGGTGCAGCGATTTTAGACAGCGGCGTAACGTACACACTAACAGACAACGGTACAATCTACGGAGCAACATAATGGCACTGGTTCCCTTAGACATCCCCGCAGGATTTTACCGCAACGGCACAGATTACGAACAAAGCAACCGTTGGCGTGATGGTTCGCTAGTTCGTTGGCGTGACAACAGCTTACGTCCTATTGGGGGCTGGCAAGAGCGCAAAGCCTCATTTAGCACAAACCCGCTGCGTGGAATGCATACATGGGAAACTAATAACGGGAACGCATGGATGGCTGGCGGCTCTCACTCAGAGCTGAAAGTTATGACGGGTGCGGGTGTGGTCACGGATATTACACCAACTGACTTAGCCGCAGGCCGCGAAGATGCTGGCGTTAATACTGGCTTTGGCGGTGGGTTTTATGGACTGGGATATTTTGGTCAACCTATTCAGTCAAACGATGATAGCGTACCCTTAGAGGCGACAACGTGGGCCTTAGACAACTGGGGTGAATATTTGCTTGCGCTGCACTACGATGACGGACGTTTACTAGAATGGCAGCTTAACACGGCAGCAAATGCGGCAGTCGTAAGTAACGCACCAACAGACAGCCTTGGTATGGTTGTAACGGAAGAAAGATTTGTATTCTGCCTTGGTGCTGGGGGCAATCCGCGCAAGGTGCAATGGTGTGACCGTGAGGACAACACCACATGGACACCCGCCGCAACAAACGAAGCTGGCGACATTCTTTTGCAGACATCTGGTCAGATTATGCAGGGCGTTCGGGCTAAGGGTCAAACGCTTATCTTGACGGATCAGGACGCACACACAGCGCGTTATCTAGGCCCACCTTATGTATACGGGTTTGAGCGTGTAGGTACATCGTGCGGTGCTATTGCGCGTAAGGCGGCATGTGACACTGACGCGGGCGTGTTCTGGATGGGGCAGCGTGGTTTCTTCCGCTTTGACGGTAATAGCGTTCAAGAAATACCCTGTGATGTTCACGATTATGTGTTTGATGACTTCAACGTAGGGCAGCAATCTAAATGTTGGGCCGTGGCAAACGGTCAGTATGGTGAAGTTTGGTGGTTCTACTGTTCATCTAATAGCACGGAAATAGACCGCTATGTTGTTTTTGACTACAAGGAAAACCACTGGTTAATCGGTGACTTGGCGCGTACATCAGGTGTTCCGCGCGGTGTATTCCGTTATCCTTGGATGGCGGGCCACAACGCGGATACAGACATCTATGATCATGAGGTTGGCGTAAACTACGACAGCGCGACAGTTTTCGCAGAAACAGGCCCGATTAGCATCGGCGCGGGTGATCAGATCGCAAAGGTAAACAAGCTAATCCCAGACGAAAAAACGCAGGGTGACGTTGACGTAACCTTTAAGACGCGTTTTCATCCAAATGACACAGAGCGCACCTACGGGCCGTATAACCCCGCCAATCCTACATCTGTGCGTTTCTCAGGTCGCCAGTTCAGGATGCGTGTAGAGGGTGATCAGCCAACAAGGTGGCGTGTCGGCACAATGCGTGTTGATGTCGTTGCTGGGGGTCGTCGGTAATGCCTAGCCCCATTCTGCCCCCTATTGGCCCTGATTTGCGCCAGTGGGGGCGTTCTTTATCTAATTACCTACAGCGAAACTTGTCTAAACTAGGCTTTAAGACGGCAGATGATAACCCATCAGAGGATGGCGTGATCCTATGGGATCGTGAAAACCAATATCCTGTTGTATCGAAGGGCGACGAATTTGTGCAGATTATCTTAGAAGATGGTCACGCCTCTTTGTATCGCACCACAGATGTAACAGCGGCGGCTGCAAACACTGCCTATGCGATCCAATACAGCGCACCCACAGGTGCGAAAAGCATTTCACTTGATGGCACAGACCCGACAAAGATTGTCTTTGATGAGAGTGGCGAATATCTGGTCATGTTTTCTGCACAGATCGTATCGTCATCTGCTAGTACGGTGACATTCTATTTTTGGCCCAGACTAAATGGGACAGACGCGCCGAATAATACAATGGTAAATTCGCTGCACGTTAATGGCGCAACATTCGTGGCATCACGCAGCGCAAAATTTGACGTAACTGCGGGAGATTACTTGCAGGTCATGTGGGCAACGTCTAGCACAAGCGGCAAACTTGATGCGACAGCGGCGACAGCGTTTGCACCTGCCGCACCCGCGTCTACACTGCACATAACGAGGATGCATGGATAATCCTATCGAATACTGCAGATCATGGATAGAAACCGCCTTAGAGAAATCGGGCGGTCTTAATACATGGGAGCAAGTTGTTAATGGTATTAACTCTGGGATGATGCAATTATGGCCTGCAAAGCGGGGATGCATTGTTACGGAAATAGTGGTATATCATGACAGGAAAGCCTTGCATGTGTTCCTTGCGGGTGGTGAATTAGATGAAATTTTACAAATGACTGAAAATGTGAAAGAATGGGCGCAAAAGCAAGGCTGTTCATTTGCTACGTTTGATGGTCGATTTGGATGGCAGAAACCTTTAGAGAGAATTGGCTGGAAGCCACACTCTGTTACGATGCACTTGGAGTTTTAGAATGGGAAGCAGCAGAAGTACTCAATCGACAGAGTTGCCTGAATGGTACGCCACAGCGGCAAAGGAAGCTATTTCCCGCGCCAACCAGATTTATGAGCTAGGTCGCACACCCTACACAGGCGTAGATGTTGTTGCCGTAAACCCATATGAGCAAGCTGCATCACGCAACGTAGGCTCTATGGCATCAGCATTTGGCTTAGATGCGCCTGCTGAGTTGAGTATGGGCGGCATGCCGACAGTCACATCTGGTGGTGTAACTGGATATAGCTCTTATCCAATGTATGTTGCCGACATGGAGCGTCTAAAAGAGCAGCGCCCAGATCAGTATGAATACTTTGCGCGTATGACAGGGTTTGATCCGATTACTGGCGCTGGCACTGGCCCGCTACCTGCTGTTGGGGCAAGCGCAGCCACGGGCGGCAATGGCTTTGCCTCTGCGCAGCCACTAGCTGGAGCGGGAAGCGAAAGTGATGTTTACGTATCGGAGCGTGATAAAATCCTTGCGTCTAGACCGCAGTATCCAGAGGGTTATGCCCCAGCAGGTGTGGGCTTGCAGGACAGCCTGCGTCGTACCACATCTGGTATTCCTATCGTGGGGGATAAGGTAAGTGAGATTTTTGGTGGTCCTATTACTTATGATAACCCAACATCATTCGGTGGCTCTGGATCGCTTGTGACCACTCGCCCTAGCAAGGAAAATAAAGACTTCTTTGCGTCTGTAAACAAAGGTTCTAATTCAAACACTTTATTTAGTGGCCTCAAAGGCTTGTTCGGAGGTTAATAATGGGACAGCAAGGTAATCAACAAATTCAGCCAGCTACGAATGTGTTTCAAGGTTCTGCTCAAGCAATGCGCGGGGCAGGCGAGACATACGGCAATTTATCGAACTTTCAAGCTCCCACAATGAGCGCAGCGCAGATTGGTCAGGCGGGAACTTTAGGCACCGCCAATCTTGACCAATACATGAACCCATACACACAGAACGTCATTGATCGCACTCAGCAAGACATTATGCGTCAACAGCAAATGTCGCAAAACCAGCTAGGCGCACAGGCTACTCAGGCAGGCGCGTTTGGTGGCTCGCGTCACGGCGTTGCTGAAGGTGTTATGGCTGGTGAGTATGGGCGCATGGCTGGCGACATTGCAGCGCAGCAACGTCAACGCGCTTATGACACTGCTATGGGCGCAGCGCAGTTTGATATTGGTGGGGAGCGCCAACGTCAGATGCGCCAAGCGGAGCTAGAACAACAGGCTCGCACGGGCAATGTGGACGCAGCGTTCCGCGCGGCAGGTGTTCAGGCTGGTGGTGCTGGTGGCCTTGCAGGGCTTGGCGGTCAGCTTTACGGAATGGGGCAAAGCACGCAGGACGCGATTTCGCGTCAGGGCGCGTTCCAGCGTCAGTTGGAGCAGCAGTTGGCTGATGCAGCAAGAAATCAGTACTATGGCGCGGCTGGTGCGCCACTGCAGGGCTTGGGCGCAATGACAAGCGTACTTGGTGGTATTCAGGTTCCGACTACCGCAACGTCAAGTACACCATTCAATCCTTTAGGTCTACTCACGGCGTTTATTTAGCATGGCACTTACTTGGGAACAGCATCAGAAGAATATATTTGGCGGTGAAAGCGGGGGCGACTATGACGCCCTCTTCGGCTATCAGAACCGTCCAGATGGTGCGTTCAGCAATGTTAAAGTTTCTGATATGTCTCTTGCGCAAGTTTTAGATTTTACAAATCCAAAGGGCGCATACGGTCAGTATGTTGCGAAGAATAGACCAGACCCAGAAATGGGTGTTGCAACACCAGTCGGCGCGTATCAGGTCGTAGGATCAACATTGCGCAAGGCGGTAGATGCACTTGGGCTTGACCTAAATCAGAAATTTGACAAGGCCACTCAGGACAAGATTGGTCAATATATTCTTAAAACCCAAGGCACAGGTGCTTGGGAAGGTTACGGAAAAGGCGGTGCGTCTATGGATAATAAACCAGCACAAATGGCTCAACCTCAACAGCAGCCTCAAGGCTTACTTGGTGGCATACTTGGTGGGCAAGGGATAGGTGGCGCACTGGGTCTTAGCGAAGATTTCCGTGATCGACTACGGATGGGTATTCTTGCTGGGTCTGACCCGCGTGCGTTTGCCGCGCAGATAGCTGGTGCGCAGCAGGCCATCGCTAATCGCGCTGAAGAGCGCAGGAAGCAAGTATCTAGAAACGCCACTGCGGATTATTTAGAGCGCATTGGGCAAACTGATGCGGCAAATCTTTTACGTCAGGGGGCGATAAGCGCATCGGATGCATTAAGTTTTGGAAAAGGCCAAAAAGGCACAGATGACATGCGCGAATATGCGCTAGCCAAGCAAGATGGTTTTCAGGGTTCATTCACAGACTTTTTGCGGGTCAAGCAAGAGTTTGGGTCTACGCCGCAAGGCTATCGCCTTGTTAGGGGCAAAGACGATCAGGGTAATGAAACCTATGGATATGTTAAGGTCGAGGGTGGCCCTGCCGCGCAAGAAGATATTGAGGCAAAGCAGGCTGCTGCAGCAAAGGAAAGAACAGCACTTCAAGATGAGCTGACATTCAACGCAACAGGCAGCAGGATTTTATATGACATTACGAATAATCCATCATTCATACCTGCGACAGGCTTGGTCGGGACTGCGTTTGCTAAGACAATTTTTGGGCAGACCCAGAAAGACATCCAAGAAGACCTAGAGGTACTTGAGGCACAAATGCAATTTGGTGCGCTTGCCGATTTGAAAGCATCAAGCGCAAATGGCGCCTCTGGGTTAGGGCAGTTGACCGAAGCTGAACGTAAGGCTTTGGGTAAGACAAGATTTAACTTTTCCAGTATGCAAGGTCCAGAGGCTGTTAAGCGAAATATCCGCGCAGCCATGATGGTGCGCAGTTATTTTAAAAATGGCATCGTGGATACAAAAACGGGCGAGTTGCGCAACGCCACTGCAGAGGAGTTCAAGATGATGATGAACGGTGAAAACCCGTTTGCCGAAAGCGGTGAGACACAGTTCGTTGGTGACATACAGAACTACATCGGTGGGTTTGGTGGTGCATCTGCTGCAGAGCCTGTTGTCATAGACGGCTATTCAATTGTGAAGGTGGATTAATGGCAACCTTTGAGATTACAGCCCCAAATGGAAATAAGTATCGGGTAACGGGCGAGAATGCGCAAGGTGCGCATGCTGCGCTCATGAAGATGCTAGGCAATGACGCACCTGCGCCAGCGCCCGCACAACCCGAAATCTCACAAGGCGAAGATGTTAAGCAGGCACTAAAAAGCGGTTTGCGCACAGGTGCTATCGCTGTGCCTGAAACTCTTGAGATGCTTGGTCGTTTTGGTGTGCGCACATACCAAGAGGCAAAAGATTTGCTAGGCTACGAGGTGGGCGATAAGACGCCAGTTTTGCAATCTACAGTTGGGCAAGCCCTGCGTGAAGCATTTCCAGCCGAAGAGTACGAACCACAAACAACTGCAGGCGAATACGCTCAAACTATTGCTGAGTTTTTACCGTCCGCTGCGATTGGTGGCCCTGCAGGAATTGCTCGTCGCGCGGTAGTCGCTGGCGTTGCTGGGGCGGGGAGCGAGGCTGCGGGTCAGGCCGCAGAAAAGTATGCGCCATCTATGGAACTTCCAGCACGAATTATCGGCGCGTTTGCTGCCCCCGCTACTGGCGCTAAGGTCGCCAATAAAACATTTATGCGCTCAGTAGAGCGCCCAACCTTGGATAATTTGCGGCTAGCCAAAGACGCGGCATATAAAGCGGTTGATAAGGCTGGTGTTAAATTCAACCAAGCAGAAGTTAATGCCATAATCGCAAAAACCAATGCAGCGGCGGCTAAGTTTAATTATGTGCCAGAGGTTGATCTGCAGACTACCGCAGCCTTAAAGACCATGCAGGCGCAAGCCGATCAGGTCTTGACTGTTGGTCAGTTAGATAAGTTGCGTCAGGGCTTATATCGCCGCTATGGCGCAGCAAGGAATGAGCAGGGCATCCGTGAGATGATTGACGTTATTGATGAAGCGATCCTCGCAAAAGAGCCTGCGAATAAGCTGATGAATACTGCCCGCGAAGCCAATAAGCGCTACAAAAAGCTAGAGTTGTTTGAGGATGCGTTTAAAAATGCAGAGCTTTCTACTGCCGCGAGCGGATCAGGCGGAAATATCGTAAACAACTATCGCAGGGCAGTAGCTAACATACTGAAAGATAAAAAGAAAACTAAGTTCTTTCTTGATTACGAAATCAAGATGATGGAGCAGTTTGTTAAGGGCAGGTTCAGGGATAATACTCTGCGTCTAATGGGCAAAATGGCTCCCACAGGTGGAGGACTAATGCAGGCGTTGAATGTTGGCGCGATTGCGTACAATCCTGCAATGGCGGGGTTTACGGTTGCTGGCACTGGGGCAAAGGCACTATCTGATCGTGGGACGATGAAGCAGGCTGAACAAATTCTCAACACCCTTTCAACAGGCGTTGCGCCAAAGAAAAAGATTTACATGAAAGAAATTCGCACCTTGCTGGGCCTTGAGGCTGGCGAAAATGTAAACCTATTGGAACCGCAGGAGCAATAACATGCAGCCACAAGCAAAAGACAGACGCGAGATTGAAGGTATCGTTCAAGACGCTATGGCGCAGGCTGTAGACTTTGTTGAGAGCGAAATCACAGATGAGCGCATCAAGGCGCAGCGTTACTTTGACGGTCAAGTTGACATTGGCTATGAAGATGGGCGCAGCAAGGTTGTAGCAACAAAGGTGCGCGACACCATTCGCTCAGTCAAGCCAAGCATTATGCGCGTGTTTATGTCCACAGCAAAGCCTGTTGAGTTCCTGCCAAAAGGCCCAGAGGACGTTGCTGCAGCGGAGCAGGCTACACAATACATCCACTACGCATTCACCAAGAATGACGGGTATCGCGTGCTAAACGATGCGATCCACGATGCGCTGATTAAGAAAACAGGTATCGTCAAAGCATACTACGAGAACAGCTACAAAGCTGAGATATTCACGTATGACAACCTAACAGACGAAGAGTACACCCTGCTGGCATCAGATGATGATGTGGAAATCCTTGAGCATGGCATGGAGATGTCTATGAGCATGGATGAGTTCGGCATGGAAGTAGCATCGCCAGTTCATTCGCTAAAGATCAGCAGACAAATACCTAACGGTCAGCTGCGCCTAGAGAGTGTTCCGCCAGAAGAGTTCTTCATTAACTCACAAGCACGCAACATAGATGATGCGTATATCGTAGCGCACCGCACAGAGATGCGCGTTGGTGAGCTTGTGGAGATGGGTTATGACTTTGAGGACGTATACAGACTAGATGGCCTATACGGCGCATCAGACATCTCTGAGGCTGAAACCATAGAGCGTCAGGGTTACTCACAGGACGACTACGAAGACCAAGAGGGCGATCCTGCAATGCGCTCTGTGGCAGTCACAGAAGCCTATATGAAGATTGACGTAGATGGCACAGGCGTACCAGTTCTGCATCGTTTTATCTGCGGCGGCACAAACTACAAACTGCTAGACTTTGAGCCTTGGGATGAGGTGCCGTTTGCTGTGTTTGAGGTCGATCCAGAGCCACACACATTCTACGGGCGTTCTCTTGCGGAAATCGTCATTGATGACCAAGACGCAAGCACAGCAATCCTACGCGGCGTGCTAGACAACGTAGCGATGACGAACAACCCTCGCATTGGTATTGTTGATGGTGCGGTTAATATCGACGATGTGCTGAACAATGAGATCGGAGCAATCGTGCGTATGCGTCAAGCTGGTGCGGTGCAGGAACTTAGCGTTCCATTTACTGCAGGCCAAACGCTAGGTGCGCTTACCTACATGGATCAAGTTGTGGAGAACAAGACAGGTGTTTCACGTGCATCAATGGGGCTAGACCCAGATGCGATGCAGTCCACTACAAAGGCTGCGGTGCAAGCTACAATCCAATCACAGGCTGGTCAGATTGAGGTGATGGTGCGCAACCTTGCAGACGGTATGAAGCGCCTATTTGGCATCATGCTACGCGCAGCAATCAAGAACACAGACGAAGAGCAACTCATCAAGATGGGCGGTCAGTTTGTGCAGGTTGATCCCCGCGTATGGCGTGCTGACATGGACATCGGCATCAACGTGGGCTTGGGTACAGGCCGCGAGGAAGAGAAGATGATGGCGCTTCAGCAAGCGTTCCAAATCCAGCAGCAGATTTACACAGCGTATGGCCCATTCAACGGCATGGTGAGCTTGACCAACATACGCAATACGCTGTCTGACATGCTTGCAGCGTCTGGCATCCGCAACTCAGATCGTTACTTTGCGCCAATCACGCCAGAGGTTGAGCAGCAGCTACTCGCAATGCAGCAGCAAGCTCAGGCACAGCAGGCGCAAGGCACTGACCCTAACCAAGCATTCTTGGCGGCAGAGCAAATGAAAGCGCAAACGCAGATGCAGACAGACATGGCTAAACTGCAACTAGAGCAGCAAAAGCTGGCTATGGAAGATGACCGCAAGCGTGACCAGATGGATCAAGACTTGCTGGTAGATGCAGCCAAGGTTTTAGGTCAGTATGGCACAAGCGTAGACGTAGCTGCGATCAAAGCAGCGCAACAGGCGGCTAGAGGCTAATGAGTGATATTCGCATACAGGCTGACGAAGCCAAGCGTTTAAAGAATGACACTGCGTTTATGCAGTTTGTCCAAGATGTTCGTGATGTGCAGATCAGCATATTTTCGAATAGTGCTGCCAGCGAAGTTGAGCAGCGCGAAGAGGCGCACGCCATCCTGCGTGCATTGAACCAGATCGAAATGCAGCTTGACGCGGCAATAGCAGCAGAGCGCATGTTAGATCGCAGCAGATAGGAGTAGTACCGTGGAAGCGACTACACTAGATCAGGCAGTGGACAGCCTGTTAGCCCCGCAAGAGGGTAGTCCAGAAAGCAATCTTGATGAAGCTGTTGAGGCTATGGTTGAGCCAACTGGTGACGATCAGAGCGAAGTCATAGAAGAAACAGAAGAGGATCAAGATGTCATCGAAGCGTCTGACGATGAAGAATATGAAGATGACGCAACTGAATATACTGACGAGGTAGAAGCCGTTGAGGATGACAGCGAAGAAACTCTGTATGACATCACCATTGATGGTAAGCCAGAGCGCTGGACCCTTTCCCAACTAAAGCAATCTGCAGCGGGTCAGGGCTATATTCAGCAAAAAATGCGTGAGAATGCTGAAGTTGCAAAGCAAAATGAGGCACTTCAAGCGCAATTAGCTCAGCAGTTAAACGTGCTGAACACTTTAACCCAGCAAGCGCAGAATGGCGAACTTGCTCCACCTACGCCGCCCTCAAAGGAACTTCTTGAGAGTGACCCGATTGGGTACATGCAAGAGAAGGAAGCCTACGAAACGGCAATGGGTGAGTACAACGTCAAGATGCAACAAGTACAGCAAATGCAGCAGCAGCGTGCGCAACAGTCGGAAGCTCAGAAAGCAGCTCACCGTCAGGAGCAAATGCAGCTATTGCAGCAACGTGTGCCAGATTTCGCTGACCCTCAGAAATATGAGAAAGCGGCTCAGGACATGCTACGCGGCGGTCAGGAGTATTACGGGGTTCCACAGGAAGCTCTAATGCAACTTACCGATGCTGTAGAGATTGAAATCCTGTACGACGCGATACGTTATCGCAGACTGCAGGCCAATCGCAAAAACGTAGACCAGAAAGCTAAGAAAGCGAAGCCTATGGTCAAGTCTGGTGCCAAACGTGTTCAGGATAGTGCAACTGTAACTCGCAGAAAGCAGGAAGCAAAAGCTATGAAAACTGGGAATATCGCAGACATGGCAGATTTGCTTATCAACCCTAAACTTTAGTAAAGGAAAGTGAACTATGGCACAGCCAAGCAACACATTCGACAGCTATGATGCAGTCGGCATTCGTGAAGACCTATCAGATGTCATCACAAACATCTCTCCAGAAGAGACACCATTCTACACAAAGTCTGGCAAGACACGCGCTCGCAATACTTTGCATGAATGGCAAACAGACAGCCTACGCGCATCTGCAGCAAACGCTCACATTGAAGGTGACGCAACAACTGCAGAAGCACGCACAGCGACAACTCGCTTGGGCAACTACACACAAATCTTCAAGAACGCAGTTGTCGTTCCTGACACTGACGAAGGTTTGGACAAAGCAGGCCGTGCGCGTGAAATCGCGTACCAAACGCTAAAAATTGCCAAAGAGCAAAAATTGGACATCGAAAAAGCACTTTTCGACAACAATGCTCGTGCAGCAGGTAACTCTACAACTGCACGTGAGCTTGCAGGCGCACCATCTTGGATGACCTCAAACGTTGACTTCCAGTCAGGTAACGGTGGTGCAAACCCAACTGGTGACGGTACTGATGCGCGTACTGATGATGGTACTCCAACAGCGTTCTCACAAACAAAGTTTGACACAGTTATGCAGTCAATCTGGGAGAACGGCGGAAAGCCAGACACATGCTACCTATCTGCAGCGCAGATGAACCTAGCTCTAGGCTTCACAGGTAACAACAACCAGCGTTCGCAAGTGCAAGCTGGTGACGAGCGTGTTGTTAAGTCTCTAGCGGTATATGTCACACCTTGGGGAACAGTTGAGTTCATGCCATCACGTGAAAACCGTGCGCGTGACGTATTCATCATGCAGGATGATATGTGGGAAGTCGCAACATTGCGTCCGACCAAGAACGTTGCATTGGCAAAAACAGGCGACAACACAACTCGCCAAGTTGTCACAGAACTTACACTAGTTTGTAAGAACGAAGCGGCGTCAGGCATCATTGCTGACAACAGCTAATATAGCTTTTGAGGGGGCGGCGACGCCCTCTCTCTTTATCAGGAGGCAGGTATGAGAGTTTTAGTTAAGTATCGCAGCATGTCTACAAGCGTAGGGCGCGTGCGTAACGGTGAAATTATTGATATTCCAGAAGCAGAATATAAGAAGATTTGCGTAACAAAGCCGATGGCGTTAGAGGCTCTGCCTGAGCTTCCGCTTGAGGAGCCTAAGCCAAAGGCAGCGCCTAAGAAGCCTGCAGCAAAGAAAGCGCCTGCGAAACGCAAGCGTGCGCGTAAGGCTGACGGTACGCTAAAAGCCGATGACCCATCCACACCAGACGTAAATGAGGCTTGGGAAGATGGTAAACACCTCAACTAAAATCAAAGAAACCATTAAGTTTGAGGATGATAAGCTCATCATCAAAAAGACGCATGACGCATCTGTAGCGCTGAAAGACGCAGAGTATGCGCGTGAGAAATCGCCCAATGCATTTGCATCTGACTACAAGCACGTCGGCAATATTGACATGGCTATGCTAAATATTTGGCTAAAAGAGGCTGGAGTGGCATGGACAGATACACAAGCGGTCAAAGATGTGATAAAAAAGAAGTTACAAAGCAACGAATTTTCGGGTCTGCGGGTCTGGGAAGGTAAGTGGTAAAATGGAAGTGAACTTTGAGATGATAAATGCTGTGATGCAGTGGATCGTTTTACCGATTGCTGGCGTTGTGATTTACATGTTCAACCGACAGGCGCAGCACCATACAGACATAGCAGTTCTCAAGTCACTTCAAGAGGCTACTAAGACATCACATGATCGTGAGATGAAAGAGATGAAAACCACAATCGCTGCAATCTTCACAAAGCTCGATAATATTGAGCAAGCGTTAAGAAAATGAGATGGCAATCCTCGAAACCATAGCAGCCGCCAACGCAGCCTACGGCGTTATTCGGTCATGCCTGCAGAATGGTAAAGAGGTCACTGGTTTAGTTTCTGAAGTCGGCAAGTTTCTACACGCAGAAGAAACTCTGCAGGAAGAATACAAGAAACGCAAAGACAATCCCTTAGCTAAAGTCTTAGGTAAAGACATATCTGACTGGGAGCATTTCCAGCATCTTGAAGATATGAAACAGAAGCGCAAAGAGCTAGAGGAGTGGTGCAGGCTGTACGCTCCTGCTGGCACATGGGATCGCTGGGTAAAGTTTCAAGCTGACGCTAGGATAGCCCGCAAAGAGGCCCGTAGACGCGCTGAGAGGGAGCGTGAGGAGCGTCAGGAGCTAATCGTGGTCATACTCTGCATAGTCGGCGGTATAGCGGGTCTTGCTGCGGGTATATGGTGGATTGGCAGAAACGCAGGTAAGTGGTGATGCTATACGTCTTGGTGTTTATCAGCTTCATTGGCGACGATCTGCGGTATTACCAGATCGGCTCATCTTACGCGAATGAGGTGGACTGCAATAAGGAACGTGCAAAGGCGTCTGCATTATTAACAAAGAATGGCACAGGGTTGTTCTGTCTTGAGGTTGATCGAAATTAAGCACAACAAATGGGCAGTTTTGACGCAAGACAACAAGATCGCTATTATCACCTCAGATAGACGAATAGCGAAAGGTTATATGGAATGGCTAGAACGTTTATAGATGATTGGAAGGTCATCCCACGCTTGATGATGTTGGCAGTCACTGTGCTGACTTATCAGAGCGTCCACTGGTACATGGGATTGCCCGATCCGACAAATGGTCAAGCTGGGCTTGTTAGCGTCTGCATGGGTGCATTGACTGGTTGCTTTGGCATCTGGATGAACGGGGAGCAGAAGAAATGATCCAAGCAATTATAGGGCCGCTCACAGAGCTTGCTGGCGGTTGGCTCAAAGGCAAGGCAGATGCAGCAAGCGCAGCAGCTAATCTAAAGCTAGTAGAAGCAGAGGCCAAGGCTACCATTATGAAATCCGCAGCTACGTCTGAGGCTGAGTGGGAAAAGATTATGGCGCAGGGCAGCCAATCGTCATGGAAAGACGAGTGGCTAACAATACTGTTTAGCGTACCATTGGTGCTGTGTTTTACAGGCGAATGGGGTCGCAAGACAGTTGCAGATGGCTTTGCCGCGCTAGAAAGCATGCCCGAATGGTATCAATACACGTTGGGCGTGATTGTAGCTGCCTCGTTTGGTGTACGATCAGCAACTAAATTCTTTGGGGGTAAAAAATAATGGCTAAAGGTGATGCATTAAAGATGCTGCAAAAGAAATGCGGCGTAACTCCTGATGGCGCGTTTGGGCCAAACACAGCCTGCGCTATCGCAAACTATTACAAACTAAATGCAGTACGCGGCGCACACCTACTAGGCCAAGCTGCACATGAAAGCATGAACTTCTTGGTGTCTGAAGAAAACCTCAATTACCGCGCGAAAACCATGTGCCGCGTGTGGCCCTCACGGTTTGCCTCAGAGGCTGAAGCTGCGCCATATGCAATGAACCCAGAGAAACTTGCAAACAAAGTCTACTCAGGGCGCATGGGGAATGGCCCAGAAAGCTCTGGGGATGGCTGGAAGTATGCAGGCAAAGGCTTCATTCAGCTTACAGGTAAAGACAACACACGCGAGTTTGCAGAGCATATAGGCCGCGATAGCCTAGTAGATGACCCATCGCCAATTGCAGATGAACTAGCGATGGACAGTGCAATATTCTTCTTTGAGAAAAACGGGCTGTTCAGGCTGGCAGATCAGGGTGTCAACGATGATGTAATCAAGCAAATCACAAGGCGCGTCAATGGCGGCTATCATGGGCTTGATGATCGCATGAAGAAAACCAAGGACATCTACCGTTGGCTAAGCTAGTGCAGCATCTCTGCACCTTCGCTCTCACCTGACATAAGCGCAAGCACAACAATGATTGCAGCCATGACTTCCTCTGGCTGTGATCCAAGCTCTACACGTTCATCCATGTAGTCAAGAAGCGCATCCACTTCCTCGCTTGTGCTTTCAATATCGTCATCCATGTCGATTTTCACGAAAGTTTGCATGCTGCACTCCTTGTGTTGGCTAAGGCCAGTCTACAAGGTTTTGCAGAGATTAGCTAATGTCCATTGCGTCAGTTCCGCGCTGGATCATGTCGGCATGCATATTTGAGCAAGTGTTTAATAACGCGATATAAGCACGAACAAGGGCTTCCATTTCGTGATCGCCACGCATCCATCGGTCTTGCGGTAAACCGCGCTCTGCACGCTCTATAATCTTTGCTGCGATGGCAAAGTAATCTGGTAGCTCATTCATCCTTTTCTCCATTCCCAAAAATTAAAAAACCGACGAACCGCGTAGCTGCGCAACAGGCTTACCATTGTAAATGCTACACCAATCGCAAAGCTGTCAGCCAACGTAACATCGTAACCGAACGTGGGCAAAATCAGTATGTTCGCCAGAACGCTAACAAGATAGCCAATCGCAACATTCACGAATGCCTCAATCGCAGAGCTGCGGCGTGACTGCATCAATCCGATCCTTTGCAATGTTGAAATAATCCTCATCCAGCTCAATGCCGATGAACTTGCGGTTGAGGCTCTTGGCTGCAACGCCTGTCGTGCCACTGCCCATTGTAAAGTCCAAAACTGTCTCACCCTCATTAGTGTATGTCTTGATGAGGTATTCCATCAGGGCAACGGGTTTTTGGGTGGGGTGTAGGCCGCGATACTTCTCCCTGTTATTGAAGTATTGGACTGATGATGGATTTCTGTTGGTTTTATCATATGTCTCAGATGTAAAACCCTTAAAATTTTGACCGCCAGTAGTTTCACCAGTTTGTGATCCGTTATGACCATACGAAAGTCTAGCTGAACCCGATCCCTTTCTAGGTTGTTTAATGGGGTAATAATTATGACGCCCATCGGAAAAAACCAAAACATTTTCATGCTCTTTCATCGGCTGAAATTTCAATGCTGCAAAATTTGAACCGACTGCTTTCTCCCATATCCACTCATACTTAAACATTTTAACATTCGACATCACCAGCGCAGACGTAAAAGGTTGGCTTGCAGTCATAACAATCGCGCCATTCTTCTTTGTCACCCGCTTCAACTGTTCCCACATGGGTTCAAACGGAATAATGCTGTCCCACTTGCAGACTGTCGTCCCATACGGCGGGTCAGTCAAAACCATATCAACCGATCCATCGGGGATGTCTTTCATAACCTCAAGGCAATCACCAAGGTAGAGGTCATTCATCCTTTTCTCCCTCTTTTTCTATCCAGTGGTAAATCCTGTGGCAATTACAGCACAGCGGGATGCATTTCTCAACTTCTGCCCACATCTTCTTAAACTGTCCTTGCTGTAATAAGTGACTTACCTTTGGGTCGCCGTTCTGGTCAGGGTGGTGGAAATCTATTGCAGCGGGGTGAGAAAAGCCACAAAAAAAGCAGGATAAACCTGCCTTGTAGTCTCGAAACTTTTGCCTTTGCTCTTTCTTGCGCTTTCGCGTTCGTTCAAGCGTAACTTCTCTGTTGCGCTGATACCAGTCAGCACCGTAATTCTTGTTATACTCCCTGCGCTTCCCCTTGTCTTTGTAAGGCAAAGGTCAATCTTCTTATGTTGGCTACACGCCTGAAATATAACATATTTATTCAGGTCTTAGAACAGGCCGTATAGACTGCGACAATTTGTCAGTCTTTATGCACCACTTGTCTACGCTTCCGTCTGCGCGCATGTATTGATCCATGTCCTCATTGTCGCGGATGAATACCTGACACGCCTCATATGAGGGCAGCAGTATATACGACTGTATATCCATGCCCCTCACTGCATACTCGATGTAAAAAGCTGTGAAAAACTCCATTGCACTCACTCACTGTTTTGATAAATTGTCGCGGTGGGCGGCATTATTTTCTAGCACTTGTTTCTGTTTTTCTAGTTCCTTGACGCGTTTCAACAGTGGTTCCACATCTTCGTAGCGACACCACGGCCCATCACTATCTTCTCTACGAACATTGCGCGCCCAGTTGCTTTCCTTAGTGAAGTAAAAACGTCTAATCTTCATATCATTTTCCATCTTGTCCTGACTTTTAGTTTTGATAAATTGTCGCGGTGGGGCGAGAGTGGTTGTGCGGTTACTGTATTATCGCGCAATCAGGCTTGCTGATCGGCAAAATCTCGCACAAGTCCGCCCCACACGACTTACTTTTGAAAATACTTAGCTTTCCAGTAGCGCACACTGCTTTCAGATATGCCTAGCTCATTAGCTATATCCACTGTGCGCAAACCCTCTCTAAGCATCTCCTTAATCAATTCCAGCCGCTCTGGGTTATACGTGCCTTTCCGTGTTCCCTTCCGCTTTGGCTTTGGGTCTTCCCTCTTTTGTTGTTGCAATCCTGTACCCCATTTTTTGCGGTACGCAGCATTTTCCTGCTTGGCTAGTGCTGCCCATGCTGTTGCTATTGTCATACTGGTGTTCCCTCTATTTCTACTGGTTTTTCTTTTTCATCAATGATGTGCTGCACAAGCGCACGTATCTCTTCGACTTCATTTTTCTGCTGATTTGGATTTGCCTTATGCGCAGCGCACAAGCGCACAACGCGCTTGAGATACTGCAATTCTTGATTAGGTGTCATCACTGCTCTCTTTTGTTATTTTATTTAACATTAAATCCACATTTAACTGGTGGCATTCATGGGCTGCGCCCGAAATATATTCGGACAGCAGAATAGCATCTTGGCTGTTTTCGTCGTTGACTACAACTGTATCTGGCATGTCGATAGCCACATGATACAGACCATTTTTTAACTCAACCTGAACTGAGTTTATGATTTTTTTAATGTCTGTCGGGTTCATGCTCTATCCAATACTTCACTCAGTTGATTTGTAAATTCATCTATTGGCTTAAAGCCTTTGGGTACTTCATCACCAACATGATCTATTGCATCAATGTTCATGTCATTTAGGCGATTGATATGCTTACCATTTAAAAGAATGTTGATGCGGTAGCCATTCCAAACAAACTTACGCAGTCCTCGCGTGTGGCTCTTCACAAGCTGCTCAACACCATTAACTACCCTTTTATGTGCGGCAACAATATGGAAAATCTTTTTGGTTTTTCCATTTTCATTCACAACCTTTTCGCGGTCCTTGAAAAAGTAGGGTGTCCGCAAAATATCAATCGCAAATGTCAGGCGATCAGAGCCTTTTGCGACACGCACATGCGCACCATTATCAACAGATAGGCACGCGTTCATAGTCATCCAAAAGACCTCATCAATGTACTCTTGAACTGTAAGATTGTTTAACTTTGCAATATCTTCAAGTGAGTTTGGATAGCCCCAAAACGCACGATTGATGCTAAATTCTCTTTTGAACTTGCGCGAAACCTTTGGTCTGACTTTTTGCACGTCCTGATACAATTGTTTCAGCAGTCGCACATTGCAGTCTTGGTCTACAGCTAAATACATAATCGTCGGAACTGGACCATCACTAAATTCCAATACATAGCCTAACTCAATCACGACATCATTTGTCGGTTGCACATTGATTGGATTTTTTATCCTCTTGAAATAAGAGAATGATGGGTAGGCTAGTTCTTCACCATCCCTTACAAACAAGCGGCCATGTTCGCTTTTTGGTATATACGCACAGCCGATTGATGGGATGTCTGAGCATTTGATTGCGTATTGATTGCCAACACTCCATACAAAGTCATTTGACTGAACAGTGCAGGCAACTTTTCTAAAAATATTGTAAGAGTTTTTGTTTACCTTTCTTAAAGCGTTAAGTGATTTGAATGCTTCCTCAAGTTGATCCAGCAAATCTGTTAGGTAGTAATGTGCGCCAAGGTGCCTTCTATCACGCTGCACAGCTTTTTTGCGAGGCTTTGCAGGCTCTGCTGGCTCTTGATTGCGAAACATACGCGCCACATACGCACGCACTCTCGCAAGTATTTCTTTAAATTTATTCATCGTCCTCTCCATATACGTCATTCTGTATCTCACCGTCACCTTGACAAAGCTCGCATACCTCATCGTATGCAACCCAGTCTGGCGGCGTGTCTCTATCTATCCAAGGCGCAACACGTTCACGCTCTATATAACCCGTGCCATTACACTCTGGGCATGCGATGTAGCTAATCAAAAGGGGCACTCCTTTTCTGTATCGCTGGGATGCCAGATAACCGACACCCCATGCATTTGTTTTATATACTCAACGAGTATGCTGGACCACATTCGGGCGCACCATCTCATCCATCAAGTCGATATGCTGACACATCTCCTCTGCCCACTGCAAGTCAATCAACTCGCCTCGCTCTGCCCAGCGGCGTATGTTCTCCGCTGCACTAGATGCACGTAGGTGCGCATCCACGTATTTATGATGTTTTTCCATTGTTTCCTTCCTTGTAAAATATTTAGTCAATCCCTCATTGACATCTATTTGGTATCAAGATAGAAACAGGGTGTCAACAATTTTTTGAGAGGCAAAAATGAATAAAGAAACGAAACCTTGCATGCTGCATTTAAGCGTACATGCGGATCAAACGATTGATCGACTGCGAATTGAGGAGCCTTATAGCACCTCACATCGTAGAACGCCTAGCCGCAGCGAATTTGTAGAGGATGCAATCATGCATTACGCGAAACATTTGGAAGCGCAGCTAGATGGTCAACGGGCATAATAAGGGCAAAACTTTTGAGCGCAGCATAGCGAACATGCTGTTTGCTGATCTGGGGCTGAACGCAAAGCGCGATATTGAGCAGTACCGTGCATCAGATCATGGGGACATAATAACAGACGATGAAAGCTGGCCCTATGTTATCGAATGCAAACGCTATGGTGGAAAGCATCACACGTTTCGCCCAGAATGGTGGGCGCAAGTAGAGAAAGCCGCCAATGCTGCAGGAAAAGAACCTGTGCTTGTCTATAAGTATGACCGCCAGCCAATCACGGTAGTCATGCGCCTAGAATACTTAATGGGTGACGGGGCACATCACGAAGAAAAAGTACGCATGGATTGGGATGCGTTTATATACATCGCAAGGGAGAATTGGGGTGGCAAACATACCGAAAGCTAGAGAGATACTCTTAGAGGCTCTCGAATATAACATGGACAGTCAGGTAAGGACGCGCATAGAAAACGCGCTGCAACATATGTACCGCGTGTTTGAGAACGGTAAAGCACCAAACAAGTCACGCAAAATGACTAAGCAGCTTGCAGCAAAGGCAATAGAGCTACACGAGATGTTTCCTCATATGTCGCAGCAAGAAATCGCAAACGCGCTACGGGTAAATGCGGGGCGCGTATCTGAAGCGTTATCGGGGAAATACAATGAGTGAGACAAGCATTAAACATCAAGTAAGGGGCGATGGTAAACGCTCGTATCAACACACAGCACTCTTAGGAGCAGACTTTCACGCTTTTAACTATCACGATGATGCATGGCATGTTTTATCTGGTATCGCTGACAAGATACCATCAGATGAGCGCGATTGGGCTTTGCTAACAGACAGCAAGCGCGAGGAAGCTAACCTTGATTATGCCGTACACTTGGGGATGCTTGAGGCTGTGGCAGACACCGCAGTTTACCTGCAGCCGATTGAAGGTAGTGCAGACAAGTACGAGTTTGTTTTACAAACAGGCGGAGTAAGCCTAATGGGGTTGAACATTGAACGCCACGTTCCGATGTGGCTTGTGGATATTTCAGCACCTAGTGATCTGTGTAAGCCTACAGAAATAAGAGTGGTTGAGGACACCGATGACCACATCTTACTAAAGATTACAAAAAGCGAAGAATACCCATGACACAAATTGAGTACAACCTGCCAGACTATGAGTATCACGATAAAGAGATACATCCGCACATCTCTAGCAGTGACGTAAAGACCGTCCTAAGCAAATCCTTGCTACACTGGGCAGGTCAAGAGCGTAAAGAGAGTATTGCCTTTGACATAGGCAAAGCTGTGCATGCGATGATCCTAGAGCCTGAAAAGGATTTAGTTGTGCGCGGCCCAGAGGATCGCAGGGGCAGCAAATGGAAGGATGCTAAGGCGAAAGCTGAGAAGGATGGCAAAGTCTTGCTGACCGAAAAAGACTTTGACACCTGCATGGCTATGGCGACAAACGCATTCATGCATTGCGATTTACTAAAGGAAACTGTGTATTCGCCTCAGTTTGTCGCAGAGGCCAGCATCTTCACAACCTGCAGCAAAACTGGTGTTGACATAAAGGTGCGCCCAGATGGGCTAATAATGCCCTCAACTGAAGGTGGCGCACCCTACATTATCGACATTAAAACCACGCAAGACGCAAGCCCAGAGGCATTTCATAAAGAAATTCGGCGGTATAACTATGACGTGCAGATTGCGTTTTACTTACATGTGATGCGCGAGGCTGGTTTGCCTTGCAAAACCATGTATCTCATTGCGGTAGAAAAGAATGCACCATATGTCACAACAGTGCATGAACTCAGCGAACTGCATTTAAAGCACGCAGAGAAACGCATGCTTGCCACATTGGAAAAGATCGGCAATGCTATGCGAACAGGGGAATTTACGACAGATTGGCCTGACGTAAATCAAGTCTTTCTTCCTGCATGGATGGAAGATGAAATAGAAGCATTTTAAGCGAAGGAGACAAGACATGAAAATGCTATCACCAAACCAAGTTCTATTCGAGAACGTAATCGCGCAATACCCGCGCATCAACAGATGCTATCGTTTTGACAACATGGAAAACAAAACTGTGCCATGCGGTCCACTCGATGATGGGGCAGCGTATGAAATTTCATTCAATATGAGCAATGAAGATGCCACAGAATTTCTGAAGAAATGCGATGAGATTTACGAAGAAACTGCAAAGGCAGACACGAAGCGCAAGTGGAAGCCCAAGCCCATGTATTACCCATATAAAGAGCTAGACGATGGACAGCCGCAAGGCAAAGCCAAGCTCAAGGGTGCTTACTCTGGCGAAGAAACAGACCCACCAGTGCAAAAGGACGCAAATCGCAACTCTTTGCCACCTGACTTTCGTCTAACGACAGGCAGCAAGGTCAACGTATGGGGGCAGCTATTCGCGTATAATACGGGGGCTGTGTCTGGTGTTGGGCTTCGGTTGCGCGGTGTGCAAGTCTTAGAGCTTGCAGAGGAAACCACAAGCGATCCTTTCAGCGCGACTGAGGGCTACACTGCGCCAAAGCAAGAGGATGATCCCTTTGGCTTGCCGCCAATTAAACCAAGTGCGCCACAAGCTGCACCCGCGCAAAACGTGTTAGAGGACGAGATACCCTTTTAAGTAAAAAAATGCCCCGCGTGGGATAAGCGCGGGGCAGTCTATGAGACAAGAAAACAATATCCAGTGAGGTAGTAGGAGCATTGTTGAGGAAATGATAGGACAGAATGTAGGCAAGATCAAGTACCCAGACGCAACATATAGTGAGTTTGCGCCGCAAATCATCGCCGCGCTGGGGTTACGCAAAACAAGCCATAAGGAACACCATGGGCCTTGCCCGAATTGCGGCGGGGTTGATCGGTTTTGGATCAGCGAATATCAAGGTTTGGTTAAGGTGAACTGTAGGCAGTGCCAAGACTGGCAGCGCATAATCCAAATATTGCGCGAAATGCACGTTTATCCAGATAAGGAAATTATAAGCGAGACAAGTTATAACGAAAGTAAGAACATGAGCGACGCAGATAACGTGGTCAAACTTCCAGAAAGCGAAGGGCCGCACCCATATTTAACCAGAAAGCGCATCAAGCAACACGATGCAATCATTGATGAGGGCGATCTACACATCCGCATCATCAATAACCAAGGCAAAGTAATCGGCACGCAATTCATAGACGAAAGCGGCAAAAAGAAATTCAACTACGGTTTAGAATACAAAGGTTGCTTTCATGTCGTGGGTGGGCCAATCAAAGAATTTGCTTATCTATGCGAAGGGTTTGCCACTGCAGCAAGCGTACACGAAGCCACGGGTAAGCCTGCCGTGCATTGCCTTAACGCTGCAAACATAACAGACGTTGCGGGTGCGCTTCGTGAGGTTAAACCTGAAACACGCTTTGTCGTCGCGGGTGACAATGATCCAGCAGGGATCAAAGCCTGCGAAAAAGCATTCGCAGAGCATGGCATAGAGTGCGTCTTGCCAGACAGCGAAGGTTTAGATTGGAATGACGTATATATTGCCAGAGGTGCGGAAGCCACGCGCAAGAAACTAGAGCCGCGCAACGTGCTAGACGATGTGATATTCCCAAGCGATGCAGTGGCGCAGCTAGATCAAAACTATCTGGTTAAAAATTGGTTTAGCGCAAATACAATCTCTGTGATTTACGGCCCATCAAACGTGGGCAAGTCTTTCTTTGTCACGCATTGCGCATGGCATATTGCCGCAAATGAAGAATGGATGGGGAACAAGGTAGACGGGGGCTGCGTGTTATTGCTTGCCACAGAAGGTGGGTATTCATACCAAAACAGGCTGGTTGCGCTGCGACAGGCTTACCCAGAGCATGAAAACGTGCATCTGGCGGTCAGGCCTTCCCCGATCAACCTATATGACGCTGAAGAGGATATTCAGCGCGTCCGCGAAATAATCAAAGAGCTGTCGAAAAAATACGGACCTGTGAAGATGATGATAATCGACACACTAGCAAGGGCAACTGCTGGCGGCAAAGGGTTTGACGAAAACGATAACTCTGCAATGTCACAATTTGGCGCAAAGCTGGACGAGCTAAAGCAAGAGACAGGAATACATATAGCAATCGTTCACCACTCTGGAAAAGATGCAAGTCGTGGAGCGCGTGGAGCAAGTTCCCTGAAAGCCCTCTGCGATACTGAAATTGAGCTTTCGTTTGACGAGGAAACGCGCGTTCGCACCGCCAGAGCAACAAAGCAACGCGACATGGAGACAGGCGCAGAGATTAACTTTGTTCTGCAGATAGTCGAGCTTGGGCAGGATGCAGACGGGGATCAGGTCACGACTTGTATTATACGTGAAGCCACGCGCGAAGAAATGGAGGCGGTGCAGAGCGATGCAAGGCCGCAAGGGGCCAATCAAAAGCTGTTCCGCAAGTGTTTCACACAGTTACGCGGGGAGCGTGTCGGGGGGCCAAACCCAAGCGGGGCGGGCTGGCCTGACGCGGGCAAGTTTTGGTGCATCGACAGCGACACGATAAGGGAGCATTTTGTTGGCAAAGTTACAACGAAAGACCCGCAGCAAACTTGGACGCAGACTATCGGGAAACTGCAAGAAAAAGGCTACATTGAGATAAATGCGGGGAAAATCTGGATTGTCACCAAAGAAGGACGGACAAGCGATGGGGAGAGGGATGCACCATTTTAGCCTGCGTAATGAAATCAATGGGTTAGGTGGGGGAAATAGTGGAAAACCGTGGAAAACCGTGGAATAAAACAGAGAGCGGACCAAAACCACGAAACCACGGTTTTATATATAAAATAAAACCGTGGTTTTAGTGGTCACGCTGAAATGGTGGATAGGATTTAGATTTGCAGAAAAGAGAATTTCCTAAATGGTTGCAGACAAGAATAGCTGAAGGATCGGCGCGGGTTCACCCGCATGGCACGTTCAAGGTGCGGCGTGGCGTAACGCTGGCTGACAAGCTGCAGAGCGTGACAACGTTAGAGGAATTAGAGGGCTTCGCTAATCGCCGCAAATATGGCGCACAAGTGGAGCCGTGGACAGACGAGGAAAGAAAGGAAATACTATGGAGAAAGACAGAGCTAACGAACAAACGCAAGCGCCGCTAAGGTGGAGCGTTTACGATGATGGGCTGCGCATTTGGTCAAGCGAGCGCGGGCAGTATATCGGAACGATACCTACCCACGAACTGAAATATATTTTGCGCGACATGGCGCGGCGTTTGGCAGAATTGGATTAATCAACCAACATTGCTTGGCCTTGCTCTGATGCTAGAAAGGCTTGCTGGCGTCTTTCCAGAGCTTGGCCCGTGCGCGGCGTGGCAATGGTACCGCAGCGTGACCAAGAATAATTGATGCACTCTTTTTGCCATTGCTTGCGGCGGTCTTTAAGGTGCTTTTGCTGATGTGGGTAATTCATTGTGCTGCCTCCTCTTGCGCCAGTTCCTCAACATGATCGTTCCAAGCCCACTCGATGCAATCCTTGATTAGCTTATCAGCATCAGCAGGGCTTGGGGCCGCGTCATAGGCCGCGTGTAGCGTTGTTGTTAGTATCGCGGCTAGGTGGGTAGAGGGATTTGCGTTATCTTGCTTAGCGATACGTTCTAGCGCGTGTAGCGTTTCAAATTTAGCGTGATCCCACTGTTGTTGCGTTGTTGGTGTACTCATTGTCTTACCCCTGTAAAAAGTTGGTTTTGTGTTTTTCTACACTTACATCAAGGCACAAGTCTTTTTTGAACAAACGCCACTCTACGGCCTCACCTTTGGCGTTGTGTGACATTTCGCTAAAGTCGTCGCGTGTGATTGGCGTTTCTACATAATCACCATGTTTTTCCGCATAGCGTATGGCGGCATTCATGGCGCGTAGTTGTGAGGTAAACACACCAACAACGGTTTTGCCATCCAAAACCGCATAGCAGTCATCAGAGACACCATTTTCTTGCAGGTATTCATCAAGGGCCGATTTAATAAATGGAATGTCTGATAAATCATCATAATTTGTGGATGTAGTTTGCATTTCTAAACAGCATCCATTCAGAAAAGCCGCTTCAATCTCAAATGTAAGTTGATATTTGCCAAGCGATCCCGCCCATATAGTCACGCCTTCGCCTAATGTAAGTAGGTTGAGCATGTGCGCCCGATCCCGCAAGTCAAATGTTTTGAACATGTCTCGTAGTTCGTCCATGCGATCCCCTGATGGGCGATCTTTTGCTGTAAATCTTTCTGCTGCCATTGTCTTGTCTCCTTATTTTAGTTTGATTAGTTTTTGTGTGATTGCGTCCGGCAATAAGCGATCATCACCAAAATCATCCCAAGGTGTGGGCGATGTTCTGATCGTTGAATAATACTCTTGCGTATCCTTGTCATATGTCAGCGTGACTTCGTGCGTAGGCTTGCGCCACATTGCCCAATCTGTGTAAGTGTCGTCGTCATTGATTAGCTCAACTTGCATTTTCTCGTTTCCTTATGGTGTCACGTATAAAAACGCGAATGTTATGATGATAATTGATGCGCCGCCTAGCCAATCCCAAAACGTGGCTTGCTTGAATGCTTCTCTGATCTGTTTCATTGTTATTCCTCCTTGATGTAGCATTGATTAAGTTCTGATATGCCTAATACAGACCCGAAGCCGTTAGCCTCATATGTCACGCGGATAACATCGCCCGACCAGTGGACCTTGTACCCATCGTTTGCCCAACAAACATGGCTGCCTTTTGCCAGTGCTTTTGTTAATTCGTGTAGTTGCATTGTCTTGTCTCCTTATGTTGTTAGTACGATATGCGCACATGTGATTAGCGTTAGAAACACTGCCAAGTTGCGCATAGTTTTTCTGCGGTGTTCATGTTGCGGAATATTTGGATGTAAGTTTTCATCAAGATAAACCCTTGTAAAAATCTTCAAGTTTCTTGTCTGCTCTTGTTGAGAGCGTTTCGATTAGCTTATGAAAGCTACGTCCTGTAAAACTTGCTAACAGCTTCGTATAAGCGTAAGCCTCTCCCAAATCCACACGATCACCGTCGCGGCTATGCTCAAAAAAGGCTTCTATTGCGTCACGTTCTAATTTGTCCAAGCTGATCTCTACTTTCATCTAGCTCTCTCCAGTTCATCAATTAACTTTCCGAATAGCCCTAGCGCGTTCTCAATGTATTGCAGTTGATCTGCGTCTGCGTGGGTGTATTCCTCGATTACGATTTCCCATGCGTCCTGATTTAGACGATCTCTTAGGTCAATCAGCTTGCGGCGGGTTTGATCTACCGCAAGCGTTACGTGTGGGCGTATGGTCATTATGCTCGCCCCTCAAATGTCATACCGTCTGTGAATAGAACGGTGTCACCGTCTGGAAGGTCTACATACCAGACATGATCACGCTGATATACGCTATATCCCAAACAGAACTGGTGGCTTGCTTGGTTCATCTTGCGCTTGGTTGTGACAGTTTCCCAGCCGCCAGAACGCAGGGTGATCTTATTATCCATCCACGAAACAATCGCGGTCTTGTGATATATAACAGAGCCTACGTCACCGTGATCAGCCCATGTTGTGCGGTAGTTGCTAAGTTTATTGTAAGCCATTTTCTTGTCTCCTTGTTTAGGCGATACCTATTTGATATTCGATAAATACTGATTTGTGAATGCACTAATCTACAAAGTGACGTAACGTCACAAAACCAGCGCAACACACATTAACGCCACGGTCGCACACGGGCGCGCGCGGGTACTACCAAAGCGCAACAAAAGCAATACTGGACTTATCCAGTGTGGCAAACTGGCATTATTGGATTTAACATAATATTATCCAATTCATCAACCCATTGATATTGCTCAATAAAAATTACTGATAATGTGTATTATGTTAAATTATGCTTGATATAGCCAGTTTTCGCCTTGGTTTAGGTCCAGTTTCGCTGGAACCCCCCCCGTCTGGCCCCCACCCCTACCCCTATTATTATAATACATTCCCACACAGAAAAATTCGTGTTATACAGTTCGCAGGGGTGCTACCTCGTGATGTGCCTTCCCTCCCTGTGGCGCAACCCATTTCCTTCCTGTAGCACCCCCACCCACCCCACGTATTGCTTTATTGTGGTATCATGTTAAAATTTGCAAAAAATCACAGAAGGATTTGGTATGGCTGGTAAGTCACTGCAGAAGCAGCGCTTAGCTGAGATTGCTAGTAGGGGTGGTGCTGATTATTTGCGTGAGTGGTTGCTTGAGGGTAAGACGATCAAAGCGCTTGCTGCAGACATGGGTATGCATCGCGGAACTCTTCGCAATCTTATATTGAAAGACCCAGAGTTGACTAAAGCGGTGGATGAGGCGCGATTACATGCTGCAGATGCGCACTTTGAGGACACTTTTGATTTGCTGAACGAGGTGAATGAGCGCCGCCAGAGAGAGATTTTTGAGGCGCTTGATGAGGATAGCACGCGGGATGTAAGTGAGGCCAATGTTAGTCAGGTTGACCTTGGGTTACTCAAGCAGAAGATTGGTCAGAAAAACCTAGCTGCAGCCAATTATAACCCTGAGCGATACGGCGGGAAAAACCAGCAGCAAATCAACATTAATATCGGTGATTTTCATTTAGATGCGCTGCGGAAGATTAAGGTGATTGACCATGAGTAATCTCGCAGAAAATACGATGATTGACTTTGTGCAGCGGTATCGCAAAAAGCCTGCTATATT
>Ga0255781_10000325_pt1 | contig 37312 bp, 45 predicted proteins | sample 101ome_21_FD_179979 | JGI IMG/M metagenome (GOLD analysis project Ga0255781, IMG submission 179979) | Coastal salt marsh microbial communities from the Groves Creek Marsh, Skidaway Island, Georgia - 101413BT metaG (version 2) | ecosystem: Environmental > Aquatic > Marine > Intertidal zone >... | reverse complement strand
TCCGTCTGCGGAAGATCCCAGCGGCGTTTGACGATGAACGAATCTTGCCGCGCGCGGAGTATATTGGCAAAAAGTTCGCCGTGTTGATGGAAGTTGCTTAATGAAAGTGTCGTCGTCTGCATTTTGTACTCCTCGTGTACAGGTTGGAAAACCCTGTGGAGCACGTGCAGATCGATGAAAGGGGTGCCGCCGCGCGACAGAAAGCCGAATTTCATTTCGGCAACTTGGGCGCTGCGCTTGGGGGGATACAGCACCGGAACAGAAATTGCGACTTAACCTTCACCTGTGTCCCTCACGCAAATACCCACAGGGCCACTTTGATTGGCCCGAATTTCGGGACACCCGCGCGACAAGATACGAAACATGCCTGCGGGCAATTGACTAATCGGTGAAAATCTTCCGGTCTCGCCATCGTGCACCCCCCGGAGACAGCCGGCGCCGTTTTATTGGTCCTCCTCTTTTCTCGCTGCCAGCGCGGGGAACACTGACATGCCCTCAAACAGAGGTTCTCCATTTGGGGTAGCTAACTAAAGTATATGTATTTTTAGACAAGTTGAGGAAGAGAAGGTCAACTTTAAATTGTATTTTAAAGGCGCTTCATCTGGAAAATCTCATGCGCGACAGCGACATACTCAGCACACTCGCTTTACTGACCAAACAGCAGAGACATTCGGTCACTGATTTTATGATTGGTGCAGCGCCGAAAAGCGCTTTGCGCGCAGGCCAAAGCTGGAACCCGCTAAATGGCTTGAAAGATTATCGATATTTGGCTTTCGAAAACGAAAAAAGCCCCGCCACCTAAGGCAGGGCTTTCGAAATTCAGGCTGTCTGGCTTATTCGTCTACAGACACTTCTTCTGCTTCGAGGCGCGCCTTATCGGCAGCGCCTTTTGCAGCGGGATCACGATCAACGAGTTCAATGATCGCCATAGGAGCCATATCACCGTAACGGAAACCGGCTTTCAGAACGCGCGTATAGCCACCCTGACGCTCAGCGTAACGAGGTCCGAGGATTTCAAACAACTTCGCAACATGCTGGTCTTGCTTCAATTGAGCAGCCGCTTGCCGACGCGCATGAAGATCACCGCGCTTTCCAAGCGTGATGAGCTTGTCCATAACCCGCTTCAGTTCTTTTGCTTTCGGAAGCGTGGTCTTGATTTGCTCGTGCTCAATGAGCGATCCGGCCATGTTGGCAAAGAGCGCCTTGCGGTGCTCATGGGTACGATTTAGGCGGCGATATCCGCGGGCGTGACGCATTTTATTTCTCCATTAGCGTTTTGCTTTGTCCGGCGCCTGATGCGTGTCAGACGCTCACCTTGGGGCACATGCCCGAAAATGCGGGGCACGCGTGCCCCGCAAAATGCTATTTAGAACTGATCTTCGAATTTCTTGGCCAGTTCTTCAATATTGTCTGGCGGCCAGTCTTCTACATCCATGCCGAGGTGAAGCCCCATGCCAGACAGAACTTCCTTGATCTCGTTGAGCGACTTACGACCAAAGTTCGGTGTCCGGAGCATTTCCGCTTCAGTTTTCTGGATCAGATCACCGATATAAACGATGTTATCGTTCTTCAAGCAATTGGCCGAACGAACGGAAAGTTCAAGCTCATCAACCTTCTTCAACAGAAGCGGGTTAAACTCAAGGCCGTCGTCGTCAGACTGCTGACCTGCGGATTCCGGTTCATCGAAGTTAACGAAGATCTGCAGTTGGTCCTGTAGAATCCGTGCAGCAAATGCCACAGCGTCTTCCGGTGTGACGGAGCCATCTGTTTCGATCTTCATGGTGAGTTTGTCATAATCAAGAACCTGACCTTCACGGGTCGGCTGAACATCGTAGGAGACCCGCTTGACCGGCGAATAGATCGCATCGATTGAGATCAGTCCGATCGGTGCATCTTCCGGCTTGTTCTTGTCAGAAGCCACATAGCCCTTACCAGAATTGACGGTGAGCTCCATGTACAGGTCGGCACCGTCGTCCAAATGGCAAATGACGTGTTCCTTGTTCAGGATCTCGATGCCAGCGCTCTCAGAGATATCACCAGCCGTCACAACGCCCGGGCCTTTCGCCTGAACGGTCAAGCGCTTGGGGCCTTCGACATCCATGCGAATCGCGACGCCTTTGAGATTCAGCACGATATCTGTGACATCTTCACGAACGCCGGAAACCGACGAAAACTCATGCAGAACGTTGTCGATTTGCACCGCAGTGATTGCTGCGCCCTGCAAGGAGGACATCAGCACGCGACGCAGTGCGTTACCAAGTGTCAAACCGAAACCGCGCTCGAGCGGTTCAGCAATGACAGTTGCCTGACGTGCCGGATCGTTTCCCGGCTTCACTTCAAGCTGGGTCGGCTTGATCAATTCAGCCCAATTTTTGTGGATCATGCGTCCCTCCATACCTGTCTGCCTTCCATGTCCTAAAAGGCAGACGCCCGAGGTTTAAAAATGACGAACTGGGGCCGTGCCAATACACAGCCCCAGCGATGCAAATAGACTTATACGCGGCGACGCTTCGGCGGGCGGCAGCCGTTGTGCGCGATCGGCGTCACATCACGGATCGAAGTGATGTTGAAGCCAACAGCAGCCAGTGCCCGAAGCGCGGATTCACGGCCGGAACCGGGGCCCTGCACTTCTACTTCAAGTGTGCGAACTCCGTGCTCTTGTGCCTTGCGACCCGCATCTTCAGCGGCCAGCTGAGCTGCATAGGGCGTCGACTTACGCGACCCTTTGAAGCCCATGGTGCCAGCAGACGACCACGAAATTGCGTTGCCCTGAACGTCAGAGATCAGGATCTTGGTGTTGTTGAAAGTCGAGTTCACATGCGCCACACCAGCGGCGATGTTCTTGGAGACCTTTTTCTTGCCTCCACGACGGGTATCACGTGCCATTGTTCTGATCTCCCCTTACTTCTTCTTACCGGCGATAGCCTTCGCAGGACCCTTACGGGTGCGTGCGTTGGTGTGAGTCCGCTGACCACGGACAGGGAGATTGCGGCGGTGACGCAGACCGCGGTAGCAGCCCAGATCCATCAGGCGCTTCACGTTCATCTGCACTTCACGACGAAGATCACCTTCGACAGTGTAGTTCGCATCAATGTGTTCACGGATTGCCAAGACTTCAGCGTCGGACAGTTCGTTAACACGTCGTGTTTCGTCGATTTTTACAGCTTCGCAAATGGCTTTGGCCGAAGACGGACCAATACCAGTGATGTAAGTAAGGGCGATAGGGACCCGCTTTGCGGTCGGGATGTTCACGCCGGCGATTCGTGCCACGTTATTTTTCCTTTCGTTGCGATTCCGTCGTACCGGAACCTTTTTTCACAACGGAGGCCCGAAGGATCTCCCACGGGCCGCTGTCATTCGAGGTGTTCACTGCTTCTCGGGAGCGACCCGATTACCAGTTAATGATTCCCATAGGGGATGGGGCTGCTTATTGGCTGTTCGCCTTCGGGTCAACCCCGAAGCAGAACATTCACCCGTCGAGCGCTTGATCCATCGACGCTGCGACTTCTTCCATCGCGGCAAGTCCATTAATCGACACCAGTGTACCCTTCGCGTGGTAGTAACCGATCAAAGGAGAGGTCTGCTTATAATAAGCTAGCAAACGCGTCTTCAGGCTTTCTTCATTATCATCTGCACGGCGCTTGAAGTCGGCGGCCTCACCGCAAGACGTACAAACCCCATCTGCAGGAATGGGCTTGGTGTTGTCGTTATAGACTTCACCACAGTTGCCACATGTCGAGCGTGCCGTGATACGCGCGACGAGCGCATCATCATCCACCTGCATTTCTACAACGCGGTCAAGGCTCTCGCCTAATTCCTCAAGCAATGCTCCGAGTGCGTCGGCCTGTGCCAGCGTCCGCGGGAATCCGTCGAAAATGTAACCACCATCTGCAGTGCCAGCGGCAAGCTTTTCGCGGATCAATCCAATGACGATCTCGTCCGTAACAAGATCCCCACGATCCATAACGGCTGCGACCACTTTACCCATTTCGGTACCGCTGGTCCGAGCTTCGCGAAGCATGTCGCCAGTGGAGAGCTGCACCATGTTACGCTGCTTCACCAATCGCTGAGCCTGAGTGCCTTTGCCTGCACCAGGGGGGCCGAGGAGGATAATGTTCATCTGCGTGCGGGTCCCTTTGTCCGTTTCTTACCGCCGCGCTTTCCGCGCAGCTGTGATTTTTCGATCAGCCCTTCGTACTGGTGGGCAAGCAAATGCGACTGGATTTGCTGGATGGTATCCATTCCAACCGACACAATGATCAAAACGGAAGTACCGCCAAAGTAGAATGGAATAGAGAGCTGGGACCGAAGAATTTCCGGCATGAGACAAACTAGCGCAAGGTAGCCTGAGCCAAGGACCAAGACGCGCGTCACGACGTAATCCAGATATTCAGCCGTTCTCTTTCCTGGGCGAATGCCTGGAACGAAGCCGTTTTGGTTCTTCAGGTTTTCCGCAACATCTTCAGTTTTGAACGCCACTTCACGGGTGTAGAAGTAGGTGAAAAAGACGATCATCCCGGTGAAGAACAGCAGGTATGCGGGCTGCCCTGGTCCGAAATATGCGAGGATGGTGGACATCACAGGCCCCGATTGTCCGCCTGAAAAGGTCGACAAAGTCGTGGGCAGGAGCAGAAGTGCCGAGGCAAAGATTGCTGGGATAACGCCCGCAGGGTTCACTTTGATCGGCAAGTGGCTCGATCCACCATCATAAACCTTCATGCCCACCTGACGGCGCGGATATTGAATATGAACCTTTCTAAGGCTCCGCTCCATAAACACGACAAAAGCCAGAACAACAGCGAGCATAACAATGACGCCAACAATCACCGCAGGGCTGATTGCGCCCGAGCGGCCTTGGCTCAGAAACTGAGCAGCAGCAGCCGGAAGCTCGGCAACAATACCCACGAAAATAATCAGTGAAATGCCGTTGCCGATGCCCCGCAACGTGATCTGCTCACCCAGCCACATCAAGAACATAGTTCCACCGACAAGTGTAATAACAGTCGCCGCACGGAAATAGAGACCCGGTTCAGCGGCGAGATCGCCAGCCTCAAGGCTCACTGCCAGTGCATATGCTTGGAAAGTTGCTAGAACGACAGTGCCATAACGGGTGTATTGGTTAAGCTTTTTGCGTCCCTGTTCGCCCTCTTTCTTCAACTGCTTCCAAGGCTCGTACATGGAGCCCATCAGCTGTACGATAATTGACGCCGAAATATATGGCATAATGCCAAGCGCAAAGATCCCCATCCGGCTGAGCGCACCGCCGGTGAACATCGACAATATACCGCCAATGCCAGCCGCAGCGCTGTCCATGAACTCGCGCAACGCGGTCCCATCAATACCCGGCACCGGAATAAAAGTCCCTAGCCGGTAGACGATCAGCAGTCCCAAAGTGAACAAGATACGTTGCCGTAGCTCGGTTGCCTTACCAAAGGCCGACCAGCTCATGTTCGCGGCCATTTGTTCTGCTGCAGATGCCATCAGGTTCTCTTTCTAGAAAAAGAGCCGCCGGCCGGTTTCCCGGACGGCGGCTTTGGGAAATCTCTTATGTGATGTAAGCGCCTAAAAGAGCGCTCACAACCCCTTACTCCGCCGCGACTGCGGTTGTGACGGTAACAGAGCCACCTGCTTTTTCGACAGCTTCAATCGCACCCTTAGATGCACCAGTTACCGTGATGTTTGCTTTTGCGGTCAGCTCGCCCTTTGCCAGAACGCGGATACCATCGAGCTTACGGCGCACCAAGCCACTCTCAACGAGAGAGTCTTCGGTGATGTTCGCAGCGTCAAGCTTCTTGGCGTCGATGAATTTCTGGATCAGTCCAAGGTTCACAATCGCGAACTTCAGGCGGTTCGGCTTGTTGAAGCCACGCTTCGGAAGGCGCTGATAGAGCGGCATCTGGCCACCTTCGTAGCCCTTGATAGCCACACCCGAACGGGATTTCTGACCTTTGATACCACGGCCACCCATCTTACCCTTGCCAGAGCCGGGACCACGGCCAATACGCATGCGCTTCTTGGTTGCGCCTTCGTTATCACGAAGTTCATTAAGTTTCATGTCGCTTCTCCTCTACCGGAACTGCCTCCTGAGCGACCTAAGAGGCAAACACGGTCTATTAATGTTGAGTTAATGCCGCGAGTCGTCTCACGCCACCGGGGGCGTATAACTTCTCGAAATCGACAGTTCAAGCGCGAAGAAACATCCCCAGAAAGTTGAAACCATCACTGCAGCTCGCGGGTTGGGTCTGAATTGGCAACCTTATCGGCGAGATCTCGGTTTAGGGTGGCAAACATAGCAACATCGAGGCCCTTCACCCGCTTCGTAAATTTGTAAGGTCCGCGCTGTTCCAAGTGATGACCCGCGACCCTGTCGCGGCCACCACGGTCGCTGAGGCAGGTCGTGACAACAGAAAGGCGACCTCCCCGACGAAGCGAGGGCCTTCCAACGTGAATGTCGCCCCTTGCTTCGTTACGTCCACGCTACCACTCACCATATAGAATATTTCACTGAGCGGCTTCTGTTCGACCGTTAGGACCTTACGATCCTCCAGTTCTAAGATATGCGCCAACCTCATGATCCTCCTGAACTGGCCAGGTGAAAGCAAAGGAAACTGCCGGTAGATTTGTGCTTTTTCCACAGTCATTCCGAGTGTCGTTCGTTCAATCAGCACAACACCGATCATCCAAAGGTTAACCAACGCAAGTGCTGTATTGGCAAATATCGCATCCCACAGGGGACGCTCCGCTACAAAAAAGTAATAGGTCATATACAGGCTGTTCGCGCACAGCATCATCAACCGTAACCGAAGCTCGTCTCTTGCCAGAAAGCCAAGCACCCCAAAAGCAAAAGCGAGGTAGACAAGCAGCCCAACCGACATTCACAACTCCTTCGACTGCATGGAGAAAGATGCTATTCGGAGCGACAGGATATGGCCCCAAAAGAAAAGCGCCCCGGAACATTGTCCCAAGGCGCTCTCGATTTTCAATGAAATTCGCGAACTAGCCGCGCTCTTCGACGATCTCGACGAGATGTGGAATGCTTTCGACCATGCCACGAACGGAAGGAGTATCTTCCAGTTCACGAGTCTTGTGCATCTTGTTCAGGCCAAGGCCAACGAGCGTTGCGCGCTGCTTGGCTGGGCGACGAATCGGCGAGCCGATTTGTTTGACTACGATGGTTTTTGCCATGTGTCTCAGGCCTCCTCAGCTACTTGGCTGGACTCGGCAGGCGCCTCGTCACGCTTGGGAAGAATGTCTGCAACCTTCTTTCCGCGGCGCTGTGCGACATTACGCGGCGACTGACCGTTGGACAGGCCGTTCAACGTTGCGCGGATCATGTTGTAGGGGTTCTGCGAACCATTCGACTTCGCAACAACGTCCTGAATGCCAAGCATTTCGAATACTGCACGCATTGGACCACCCGCGATGATGCCGGTACCCTGCGGTGCGGTGCGCATGATCACTTTACCGGCGCCGTGACGGCCTTCGATATCGTGATGCAATGTGCGGCCTTCACGCAGAGCAACACGGATCATGTTGCGCTTTGCTTGCTCGGTCGCCTTACGGATCGCCTCAGGAACTTCCTTGGCTTTCCCTTTGCCGAAACCGACCCGGCCCTTCTGATCGCCCACAACCACAAGTGCAGCAAAGCCGAAGCGCTTACCACCCTTCACGGTCTTGGACACGCGGTTGATCGCCACGAGACGATCGGCGAATTCCGGAGCTTCGTCGCGTTCGCGGCGGTCCCGGCGGTTCTCACGTTCTGCCATATTCTCGTCTCCTTAGATCTGCAGGCCAGCTTCACGCGCAGCGTCGGCCAGAGCCTTCACCTTGCCATGAAACAAGAAGCCACCACGATCGAAATAGGCACTCTCGACGCCGGCCTTCTTGGCCCGCTCTGCGATTGCTGCGCCCACTTTCTTCGCGGCTTCGATGTTGTTCTTGCCGACAACGCCCAGATCCTTCTCGAGAGAAGAAGCCGAAGCGAGGGTGACGCCGTTCACATCGTCGATCAGCTGTACGCTGATGTTCTTGTTGGAACGGTGCACCGACAGGCGCGGACGCCCGGCGTTGACGGCCCGAAGTTTGTTCCGAACGCGCAGGCGGCGCTTCAGAAACAGGGTTCTTTTGCTGTTTGCCATTTTCGCGTTCCTTACTTCTTCTTACCTTCTTTGCGGAAGATGTACTCACCCTTGTAGCGGATACCTTTACCTTTATAGGGCTCGGGCGAACGCCACTCGCGGATGTTGGCTGCCACTTGGCCAACCAACTGCTGGTCAATACCTTCCACAATGATTTCGGTCTGCTTCGGAGCAGTGACGGTTACGCCCGCCGGAATGTCAAAATCGACATCATGGCTATAGCCCAGAGCCAGCTTGAGAGTGCTGCCCTGAATTTGCGCACGATAACCAACACCGGTGATTTCCAGCTCTTTCTTGAAGCCTTCCGTCACGCCGACGACGCAGTTTTCAACCATCGAGCGGGACATACCCCACTGCTGCCGCGCACGCTTCGAGCTGCCACGCGGGGTCACTGTTACAACATTGTCGGCAACAGCGATGGTTACATCGTCAGTTGCAGTGAAGCTGCGGGAGCCTTTCGGTCCCTTGACTTCAATGGTCTGGCCGGAGACGGACGCTTGCACACCCGACGGCAGCTCGACCGGTTTTTTACCAATACGAGACATCAGCCACCTCCTTAGAAGACAGAGCAGAGCACTTCGCCACCAACATTGGCGGCACGTGCAGCTGCATCCGACATCACGCCCTTAGGCGTGGAGACAATCGACACACCCAGACCCTGACGGATCTGCGGAATGTCCTTAGCACCCATGTAGACGCGGCGGCCGGGTTTGGAGACCCGCTTCAGTTCGCGAATGACAGGTGTGCCTTCATAGTACTTGAGGCTGATTTCGAGCGTGGCGTGGCCACGATCGTCTGCACCCTTCTCATAGCCACGGATATAGCCCTCGTCTGCGAGCACATCGAGCACCCAAGCACGAAGCTTGGAAGCCGGAGTCGAGACGGTGGATTTTCCGCGCATCTGAGCGTTGCGGATGCGGGTCAGCATATCACCGATAGGATCGTTCATTTCTAACCCTCCTTACCAGCTGGACTTAACCAAGCCGGGGATTTCGCCGTTCGAGCCAAGCTCGCGCAGCGCGATCCGGCTGACCTTCAGCTTGCGATAATACGCATGCGGACGGCCAGTCAGCTGGCAGCGGTTGTGAAGACGGGTGGGCGAGCTGTTACGCGGCAGTTTTGCCAGTTTAAGGCGTGCCTTGAAGCGCTCTTCCATCGACTTCGATTCATCGTTCGCGATTTCTTTCAAAGCAGCGCGCTTGGCAGCGTACTGCTCAACAAGCTTTTCACGCTTCTTTTCGCGTTCGATCATGGATTTCTTTGCCATTGGTCTTTCTCCTCCCGCGATCAGCTGTTGAACGGCATGTTGAAATGCTTCAACAGCGCCTTCGCTTCCGCGTCGGTTTTCGCGGTGGTGCAGATGACGATGTCCATTCCCCAAACTTCATCGACTTTGTCGAAGTTGATTTCAGGGAACACGATGTGCTCTTTCAGGCCGGTAGCGTAGTTACCACGGCCGTCGAAAGATTTGCCAGATACGCCGCGGAAGTCGCGGATACGGGGCATTGCCACAGTGATTAGACGATCAAGGAATTCGTACATCCGGTCGCCACGCAAAGTGACCTTTGCACCGAGCGGCATGTCTTCACGAACACGGAAACCAGCGATGGATTTCTTTGCTTTCGTGGAAACAGCCTTCTGGCCAGCAATCGTGGTCAGATCGTCAACAGCAGATTTGGCTTTCTTGCTGTCACGGACAGCCTCGGCACCACAACCAATGTTGAGAACGATTTTCTCGAGACGCGGGATCTGCATGTCGTTCTTGTAGCTGAACTCTTCTTTCAGAGCCGCCTTGATCGACGATGCATATGCTGCCTTGAGACGCGGGGTGTATGTCGCATTATCAAGCATCAGATCACCTCACCAGTGGTCTTGGCGAAACGCACCTTCTTGCCATCTTCCTCGCGGAAGCCAACACGAGTTGCTTTGCCATTACCGTCAACGATTGCCAGGTTCGAAAGATTGATCGGCATCGCTTTCGGCGTGCGACCACCTTGCGAGGTCTGGCTTTGCTTCACATGGCGGATCGCGATGTTCAGACCATCGACAACAGCCTTGCCGGCTCTAGGGTCAACCGAGGAAATCTCTCCGGTTTTACCTTTGTCCTTGCCAGTAAGAACGACGACCTTGTCGCCTTTGCGGAGTTTAGCAGCCATCACAGCACCTCCGGAGCAAGCGAAATGATTTTCATGAAGTTCTTGGCGCGGAGTTCACGGACAACCGGTCCGAAAATACGCGTGCCAACAGGCTCCATGTTGTTGTTGAGGATAACCGCAGCGTTCCGATCGAAACGGATTGCTGTGCCGTCATCACGACGGACCTCTTTGGCGGTGCGCACGACGACGGCCTTGCGGACGTCACCTTTTTTCACGCGGCCACGCGGGATGGCTTCCTTTACCGACACCACAATGATGTCTCCGACGCTTGCATAGCGACGGTGGGAACCACCCAGTACCTTGATGCACTGAACCCGGCGAGCGCCGGAGTTATCAGCAACATCCAGATTGGTCTGCATCTGGATCATTTGGTTTCTCCCGACCTATGGGGGGGCGTGCAGTGTGCCCTTTTCCCCAGGGTTTCGATTAACTGTTGGCCAGTCGCTTAGTTTGCGATGACTTCCCAGCGTTTGGTCTTCGACTTCGGCGCACATTCCTGAATGCGGACAGTATCGCCAACGTTGAATTGGTTTGCTTCGTCATGCGCCCGGTATTTCTTGGACTTACGAACGGTTTTCTGAAGCAGCGGGTGCTTAAAGCGGCGCTCGACAAGAACAGTTACGGTTTGGGCGTTCTGGTTCGAGGTGACAACACCTTGGAGGATGCGTTTGGGCATGTTCTTAAGCCTCCGCAGCGGCAGCGGCCGCCTTTTCGTTCAGGATTGTGTTCACACGAGCAACGTCACGGCGGACTTTGCGCATCCGTGCGGTATTTTCGATCTGGCCAGTAGCCTGCTGGAAACGCAGGTTGAAGGCCTCTTTCTTGAGATTGACAAGATCTTCGCGGAGCTGATCCGGTGTCTTGTCACGCAGTTCTTTGGCGTCCATCGCCTTTTTCCTTTCAACATCACTGGTGGGCCGCCAAACAGGCGTCACCCTGATTCCAGTGGAGTGGGTGTAGAAGTGGGCCGTATAGGGGGGTTCCCCTCGCTTGGCAAGGACGATTCCCCCTCTTTTTTACCCTCCCCTGCGAGGACCCCCAATTCTTTAGCCCCTCGCGCTTTGGAAAAGCCTGAGCTAGAAACGCTTCATGTCAAACATCCGCTCTCTTTTCGTGACCCGCCTTTACTCTGCCGCCCTCTCCGAGTTCGGTGCCCAGATTGATATAAGTGAGTTGGAGGCGTCATGCTACTCGATCGCCGAAGACGACGAAGCTGGTCAAGAATGGTGCGAGAAGAACGGCTATCCGGGCTACACGTCCTACGCTTCGCTGACCGATCTTCCTTGGCGTTTTCCTATTTTCAAACAAATTGCCGAGGCGCTTGATCAACACGTCGCCTTCTTCGCCAAAGATCTTGAACTCGATCTGGACGGGCGGGCGCTGGTTCTCGAAGACCTTTGGATAAATATTCTGCCGGAGGGTGGGATGCACGCCTCGCACATTCACCCGCATTCGGTCATATCGGGGACGACATATGTCTCCATGCCGGATGCCGCATCCGCCCTGAAGCTCGAAGATCCACGCTCTGCACGGATGATGGCGGCGCCAACTCGTTTAAAAGAGGCCCGCGAGGAGCTGCGCCAATTCATCTATGTAAAGCCGCAACCGGGTGATGTGCTTTTGTGGGAGAGCTGGCTACGGCACGAAGTCCCCATGAACCTAGCTGAGGACGACCGGATCTCCGTCAGCTTCAATTATCGTTGGGAATAAGGCTCTAGCGTTCGTTCGCGCCTTTGCCGGATAATATTTTCGGTCGGAACTTCTCAATCCGCGCGAACCGTGTCTCACTTTTCTTGGCACCCGAAATTCCAATCGCATAGCTTCGTTGGCGCCCAGGCGTCAGGCTCGCGAACGCCTCAGCCAACTCCGGATCAGCGTCCAAAACTTCGACCAATTCATCCGGTAGGTCCATAGGACTTGGCGCCTTGATCGGCTTCTCGCCACGTTCGGCGCACCCATTTAGATGCTGTAAATATTCCCGCAGGATAGGCTCCCTCTCAACCACATCAGCGGCAGAACCAAACCGGATAAGACTAGGAACCTGCGCGTTTGGACCTGCCTTCTGCAAAACACCATGAACATCAGAAATAAGGCTAGCGTTCATGAAGCTCAGCGTGAAATCCTTTTGGAATGCGCCGAGAAGGGCGATATTCCGGTCATGCGCCATGTAGCAGGGATGGCCCCATTTGGCCGTCTCTTCTAACCCTTCACTGCGGCAAATCTCACGCAGAAGCGCCAATCCTTCCTGCCATTTTTTGACAGAACAATCCGCAGTAGCGAAACGCTTGCAGCGCCCGCATCCAACTTTGAAAAACTCATCTGGGTCAGTAATCATAGGCTGATTATGCAAAAATGCTTACAACGAGCAAAGAAAAACCCCCGCTCCAACAAGAGCGGGGGTTTCCCAATTTTCACTCGACATGCGTCGACTTACCAATCTTCGCGAACGACGGTCCGTGTCTTGATCGGCAGCTTCATCGCAGCAAGACGGAGCGCTTCACGAGCGATCGTCTCATTGACGCCATCGATTTCGAACATCACGCGACCGGGCTTGACCTTGCATGCCCAGAAATCGACCGAACCCTTACCTTTACCCATACGGACTTCGGTAGGCTTCGATGTCACCGGGGTGTCCGGGAAGATACGGATCCAGACACGACCTTGACGCTTCATGTGGCGGGTCAAAGCACGACGAGCGGCTTCGATCTGACGCGCAGTCACGCGCTCGGGCTCAACAGCTTTGAGGCCATATGTGCCGAAGTTCAGATCCGAACCACCCTTCGCTTGGCCTTTGATCCGGCCTTTGTGAAGCTTGCGGAATTTTGTGCGCTTTGGTTGCAGCATTATCCGATCTCCTTACCGGCGGCCGCCAGCGCCACGAGGCGCGGGCCCGTCCTGCAGTTCCTGCGCCTTGCGGTCGCGGGCTTGCGGGTCGTGTTCCATGATCTCTCCTTTGAAGATCCAGACCTTGATCCCGATGATGCCATAGGGGGTCATTGCTTCAGAGAGGGCGTAGTCGATGTCAGCGCGCAGCGTGTGCAGCGGGACGCGGCCTTCACGGTACCATTCAGTACGCGCGATTTCTGCGCCACCCAGACGGCCAGCAACGTTCACACGGATGCCGAGGGCACCCATGCGCATCGCGTTCTGCACCGCACGCTTCATAGCGCGACGGAAGGAAACACGACGCTCAAGCTGCTGAGCGATGGATTCACCAACGAGAGCCGCATCCAGCTCCGGCTTGCGGACTTCAACGATGTTCAGGTGAAGTTCGCTTGCGGTCAGAGCCGACAACTTCTTACGAAGCGTCTCGATGTCAGCGCCTTTCTTGCCGATGATCACGCCGGGGCGTGCAGTGTGGATCGTGACGCGGCACTTCTTGTGCGGACGCTCGATGATCACACGGCTTACGCCGGCTTGTTTGCACTCTTTCTTGACGAAGTCCTTGATCTTCAGGTCTTCGAGAAGAAGATCGCCGTAGTCTTTGGTGTCCGCGTACCAGCGGGAGTCCCAGGTACGGTTCACCTGCAGGCGCATGCCTACCGGATTTACTTTGTTACCCATTAGGCTTGCTCCTCAACTTGACGCACCTTGATGGTCAGCTCCGAGAACGGCTTGATGATGCGGCCAAAGCGGCCACGCGCCCGCGGACGGCCACGCTTCATCGTCAGGTTCTTGCCCACAAATGCCTCAGCAACGACGAGTTCATCGACGTCGAGGTTGTGGTTGTTCTCAGCATTCGCAATCGCCGACTGAAGGCATTTCTTCACGTCAGCAGCGATCCGCTTATTGGAGAAGGTCAGGTCCGAAAGGGCCTTTTCCACCTTCTTGCCACGGATCATTGCGGCGACCAGGTTCAGTTTCTGCGGGCTTGTACGAAGCATGCGAAGTTTCGCCATTGCTTCGTTGTCAGCCACGCGGCGGGGGTTTTGTGCCTTGCCCATGACTTACTTCCGCTTCGCTTTCTTATCGGCAGCGTGCCCGTAATAGGTACGGGTCGGCGAATATTCACCGAACTTCTGACCGATCATGTCCTCGGTTACCAGCACAGGAATGTGCTTCTGGCCGTTATAAACGCCAAACGTCAAACCGACAAACTGCGGCAGGATCGTCGAGCGGCGCGACCAGATTTTGATGACTTCATTGCGTCCGGATTCGCGAGTCGCTTCAGCCTTTTTAAGGACATAAGCGTCAACGAACGGACCTTTCCAAACAGAGCGTGCCATGGATTAGCGCCCTTTCCTGGCGTGACGCGAGCGAAGGATAAGCTTCTGCGACGCCTTGTTCTTGTTACGGGTACGACGGCCCTTGGTGTCCTTACCCCACGGAGTAACCGGAGTACGGCCACCGGAGGTCCGGCCTTCACCACCACCATGCGGGTGATCGATCGGGTTCATTGCAACACCACGGACTGCAGGACGTTTGCCGTAATGGCGCATACGACCAGCTTTACCGAAGTTCTGGTTCGAGTTGTCCGGGTTGGACACAGCGCCGACGGTCGCCATGCACTCCTGACGCACCAGGCGCAGCTCGCCCGAAGACAAACGGATCTGAGCGTAGCCACCATCGCGGCCAACGAACTGGGCATAGGTACCAGCTGCACGCGCGATTTGACCGCCTTTACCAGGCTTCATCTCGATGTTGTGAACGATTGTACCGATCGGCATGCCCGAGAAAGGCATCGCGTTGCCCGGCTTGATGTCAGCCTTGGCGGATGCGATCACCTTATCACCAACAGCGATACGCTGCGGCGCGAGGATGTATGCCTGCTCGCCATCTTCATACTGGATGAGGGCGATGAAAGCGGTACGGTTGGGGTCATATTCAATGCGTACGACAACACCGGAAACATCGAATTTGTTCCGCTTGAAGTCCACGATACGGTAGAGACGCTTCGCGCCACCACCACGACGACGTGCCGTGATCCGTCCGGTGTTGTTCCGGCCGCCATTCTTGGTCAGACCCTCAGTGAGGCTCTTGACTGGGCGACCTTTCCAAAGCTCCGAGCGGTCGATCAGCACCAGCCCACGCTGGCCAGGCGTCGTCGGTTTATACGACTTAAGTGCCATGTTTTCTGTCTTCCGTTGCTTTGCGGGAGGTTAGTCCCGGCAGTTAAGGGCCCCGAAGGTCCCCGACGTTATAGTGACCGCTCTCATCATTATCACTTTCGCAAGCGACAAAAAATGAAGCCCCGGACGAATCCGGGACTCTAGCGGATGCGGTCTCTTAGGGGAGTGCCCAAATGAGGTCAAGCGCCGAAAGCCGGAACCCCTGAAATTAAGGGCTCAAGACCGAAATATCTTTTCGAGGGGACGACCCTTCGCGAGTTCATCTACCAGCTTATCGAGATAACGGATCTCGCGCATCGTGTCTTCTTCGATTTCCTCGATTTGCACGCCGCAAATTTTTCCCTTTATCAATGACCGTGAGGGATTGAGCTTGGGCGCCTTGAGAAAGAAATGCTCCACATCCGTCTCGTCGGCACAAACCTTTGCCAATTCGTTGCAATCATAGCCGGTCAACCACTCGATGACCTTTTCAAGTTCTTCTTTGCTGCGGCCTTTGCGTTCGACCTTGTTAACGTAGGCCGGATAAAGACCGCCAAATTTCATGCTATAGATACGATGCTTTGCCATTCCGGTCTCCATCGCGTTCACGCTAGACGAGTGATGAGGCAAATCCAAAAGAAAACGCCAGCCCCCTTTAGGGAGCTGGCGCTGATTTCAAATCCAGTGGCCGGATTACAGGCCGGTGGATACGTCGATCGTATTGCCCTCAACGAGGGTAACATAGGCTTTTTTGACGTCTTTGCGGGTGCCGAGTTGGCCACGGAAACGCTTCGACTTGCCTTTGGTGATCGTGGTGTTGACCGACTTGACCTTCACACCAAAGAGAGCTTCGACAGCTTCTTTGATCTGCGGTTTGTTCGCATCGATCGCGACCTCAAAAACAACGGCATTCGCCTCAGAAGCCATCGTGGCCTTCTCGGTGATTACCGGCTTGCGGATCACATCATAGTGTTCTGCTTTCGCGCTCATTTCAGACGAGCCTCCAGAGCTTCGACACCAGCTTTCGTGATCACGAGCGTATCACTGCGCAGGATGTCATAAACGTTCGCACCCATTGTGGGCAGAACGTCCAGGTTAGCAATGTTCCGAGCAGCACGCGCAAAATCTTCATTGACGGAAGCTCCGTCAATGACCAGTGCACGCTTCCAGCCAAGATCCTTGACCTGCTTTGCAAGGGCGCCTGTCTTGGCGTCTTTGACTTCAGCAGTGTCGATCACAACAAGCTCACCAGCCTTCAGCTTTGCCGAAAGTGCATGCTTGAGGCCAAGCTTGCGGAACTTCTTGGTTAGCTCGTGTGCGTGGCTACGCGGCGTCGGGCCTTTGTAGATGCCGCCATGACGGAAAATCGGCGCCTTGCGGGAACCGTGACGTGCGCCGCCCGTGCCCTTCTGGCGATAGATTTTCTTGGTGGAATAGCTCACCTCGGAACGCGTCAGGACAGAGTGTGTACCCTGCTGAGCACGAGCACGTTGCCAGCGAACAACGCGGTGAAGAATGTCGGCACGGGGCTCGAGGCCAAAGATCTCTTCATTGAGATCAACAGAGCCGGCAGCCTTGCCATCGAGCTTGATCGCATCAGCCTTCATTGTTCTCGCCTCCTTCAGCGGCATCGGCAGGCGCTTCGGCCGCCGTTGCTTCCGTCAGGGCCGAACGCAGAGCAGCGGGGTAAACCACGCCTTCACCTGCTGGCTTTTTGACGGCATCCTTAATGGTAACCCAGCCGCCTTTGGCGCCCGGAACTGCACCTTTTACCATGATGAGGCCACGGTCGGTATCGGTTTTGACAACCTGCAGGTTCTGGGTGGTTACGCGGGCAGCACCCATGTGACCGGCCATCTTCTTACCTTTGAAGATACGACCCGGATCCTGACACTGACCAACGGAACCATGCGAACGGTGCGAGATAGACACACCGTGCGTGGCCCGCAAGCCGCCGAAGTTGTGACGCTTCATGGCACCGGCAAAGCCTTTACCAATCGACGTACCCGAGACGTCAACGAACTGACCATCATAGTAATGGTTGGCGACGATTTCTTCACCAACCTCAATGAGGTTCTCAGGAGAGACGCGGAATTCCGCGACTTTCCGCTTCGGCTCAACCTTCGCGGCAGCGAAGTGACCGCGCATGGCGTTCGACGTCCGCTTGGCCTTTGCTGCACCAGCACCGAGCTGAACAGCGGTATAGCCGTCCTTATCGTTCGTACGCTGAGCAACGACCTGAAGATTTTCCAACTGAAGAACAGTGACAGGAACCTGCCGACCGTCTTCCATGAAAAGGCGGGTCATCCCGACTTTCCGAGCGATTACACCAGAGCGCAACATATCTCAGTGCCCTCCTTAAACCTTGATCTCGACGTCGACGCCAGCAGCGAGGTCGAGCTTCATCAGCGCGTCCACGGTCTGCGGTGTCGGATCAACGATATCCAGCAAGCGCTTGTGCGTGCGGATTTCAAACTGATCACGAGATTTCTTGTCGATGTGAGGTCCACGCAGAACGGTGAACTTCTCGATTTTGTTCGGCAGCGGGATGGGCCCACGCACGGACGCACCTGTCCGCTTTGCGGTGCTCACGATTTCCGCCGTGCTTGCATCAAGCACACGGTAATCAAACGCTTTGAGCCGAATGCGAATGTTTTGGCTTTGGACTGCCATGTTCATTTGCCTTTCGCGGCTTGGAATTGAGAGGTGGAGGTCGCGGGATTGCTCCCCCACATCGAACCCGTCGTTAAAGTGTACGGGCCGCCCGAAAGCGACCCGACAATCAAGTTATCTCTCGATTACTCGATGATTTTGGAGACGACGCCTGCACCAACGGTGCGGCCGCCTTCACGGATAGCGAAGCGCAGACCGTCTTCCATCGCGATCGGAGCAATCAGCTCAACTGCGAACTTCAGGTTGTCGCCAGGCATCACCATCTCGGTCCCCTCGGGCAGCTGAACCGTGCCGGTCACGTCCGTTGTACGGAAGTAGAACTGCGGGCGGTAGTTCGCGAAGAACGGCGTGTGACGGCCACCCTCTTCCTTGGTCAGGATGTAGGCTTCAGCTTCGAACTTCGTGTGCGGCTTAACGGAACCCGGCTTACACAGAACCTGGCCACGCTCAACGCCTTCACGGTCAACACCACGCAGAAGCGCACCGATGTTGTCGCCTGCCTCACCGCGGTCAAGCAGCTTGCGGAACATTTCAACGCCCGTGCAGGTCGTCTTCTTGGTGTCGCGGATGCCGACGATCTCGATCTCGTCGCCAACATTGATCACGCCACGCTCAACACGGCCGGTCACAACCGTACCACGACCAGAGATCGAGAACACGTCTTCGATCGGCATCAGGAACGGCTGGTCAACAGCGCGCTCAGGGGTCGGGATGTAGCTGTCAACAGCTTCCATCAGAGCACGGATGGAGTTCTCGCCGATCTCAGGGTCACGGCCTTCCATAGCAGCAAGCGCAGAGCCCTTGATGATCGGAATGTCGTCGCCCGGGAATTCGTAGGAGCTCAGAAGCTCGCGGATTTCCATTTCGACGAGCTCCAGAAGCTCTTCGTCGTCAACCTGGTCAACCTTGTTCATGTAAACAACAAGTGCCGGAACGCCGACCTGACGGGCCAGAAGGATGTGCTCGCGGGTCTGCGGCATCGGGCCGTCAGCTGCGTTCACAACCAGAATGCCACCGTCCATCTGGGCCGCACCAGTGATCATGTTCTTAACGTAGTCGGCGTGGCCGGGGCAATCAACGTGCGCGTAGTGACGGGCTTCCGTCTCGTACTCAACGTGCGCCGTCGAGATCGTGATCCCGCGGGCCTTCTCTTCAGGCGCGCCGTCAATCTGGTCATATGCCTTGAAGTCACCAAAATACTTCGTAATCGCTGCCGTCAACGTCGTCTTGCCGTGGTCAACGTGACCAACAGTGCCGATGTTTACATGCGGTTTCGTACGATCAAACTTTTCCTTAGCCATGATGGGCTCCTCTATTTTTCTTCCACGGTGCGCCTAAAACGCAGCCTACGGGGTTGATGTAGGGTGCGCGGCGAACCGCGCACCGCCGGATTAGGCGTACTGTTTCTGGATCTCGTCAGAGATGTTCTGCGGAACAGGTTCGTAGTGATCAAACTGCATCGTGAACTGCGCCCGGCCCGAGGACATGGAGCGCAGCGTGTTGATGTAGCCGAACATGTTGGCAAGCGGTACGAAAGCATTGATCGCGATGGCGTTGCCGCGCGTATCTTGACCCTGCACCTGGCCACGACGGGAGGTCAGGTCACCAATGATGCCACCGGTGTATTCTTCCGGCGTGATCACTTCGACCTTCATGATCGGCTCGAGCAGTTTTGCACCGGCTTTCTTCATGCCTTCGCGCATACCCATGCGTGCAGCAATTTCGAATGCCAGAACGCTCGAGTCGACGTCGTGGAACTTACCGTCGATCAAGGCAACCTTGAAGTCGATGACGGGGAAGCCGGCCAGAGGGCCGCTGTCCATAACCGACTGGATACCTTTTTCGACGCCAGGGATGTATTCTTTCGGAACGGCACCACCAACGATGCGGCTTTCGAAAGAGTAGCCTTCGCCCGGCTCTGTCGGAGAGATGACAAGCTTGACCTCAGCGAACTGACCCGAACCACCCGACTGTTTCTTGTGGGTGTAAGTATGCTCGACTTCATGGCTGATGGTTTCACGGTATGCCACCTGCGGCGCACCGATGTTGGCCTCAACTTTGAATTCGCGCTTCAGACGGTCAACAAGAATGTCGAGGTGCAATTCGCCCATGCCCTTCATGATGGTTTGACCGGACTCAAGGTCAGTTTCCACACGGAAGGAGGGGTCTTCAGCAGCCAGACGGGCCAGACCCGCGGACATCTTCTCTTGGTCGCCTTTTGTCTTCGGCTCGACAGCAATCTCGATCACCGGATCGGGGAAAGTCATCGTTTCGAGAACAACAGGGTCTTTGGCGTCGCAAAGGGTGTCACCGGTTGTGGTGTCCTTCAGACCGGCCAGAGCAATGATGTCGCCTGCAAATGCTTCCTCGATTTCCTCGCGGTTGTTCGAGTGCATCATCATCATACGACCAACACGCTCTTTCTTGCCTTTGGTCGAGTTCAGGATCTGGTCACCCTTGCGCATCACGCCGGAGTAGATCCGGGTGAACGTGAGCGATCCGACGAACGGGTCGTTCATGATCTTGAATGCAAGACCAGCGAAAGGCATGTCGTCTTCTGCTCGGCGAGCGATGTTACGAACTTCTTCTTCGTCGCCAGGCTTGAAGCCCATGTAATCAACAACATCGAGCGGGCTCGGCAAATAGTCGATCACTGCGTTGAGAAGCGGCTGCACGCCTTTGTTCTTGAATGCGGAACCACCGAGAACCGGCACGAAGTGCAGCGCCAGGGTGCCCTTGCGCAGCAGAGCGCGAAGGGTCGCGACATCAGGCTCTTCGCCTTCAAGGTAAGCCATCATTGCGTCGTCATCTTCTTCGACGGCAGCTTCGATCATCTTACCACGCCACTCTTCGGCAACGCCTTTGAGCTCGTCGCGAATGTCGACCTGAACCCAAGATGCGCCAAGGTCTTCACCCTTCCACAGCCACTCTTTCATGGTGACGAGGTCGATAAGGCCCTCCAACTCGCTCTCAGCGCCAATCGGCAGAGCAACAGGAACAGCCCGCGCACCGGTGCGATCTTCAATCATGCGAACGCAGTTGAAGAAATCAGCGCCGATCTTGTCCATCTTGTTGACGAACACGATACGCGGAACCTTGTAGCGGTCAGCCTGCCGCCAAACAGTTTCGGTCTGCGGCTCAACGCCAGCGTTGGCATCGAGAACACAAACAGCGCCATCGAGAACCGCAAGCGAACGCTCGACTTCGATTGTGAAGTCAACGTGGCCGGGGGTGTCGATGATGTTCAGACGGTGCTTTTCGGTATCAGCTGTCTCGCCATCTTCGGTGCGCTCCCAGAAAGTGGTCGTCGCAGCGGAAGTGATCGTGATGCCACGCTCCTGCTCCTGCTCCATCCAGTCCATGGTTGCGGCGCCGTCGTGAACTTCGCCGATATTGTGGGATTTGCCCGTGTAAAACAGGATCCGCTCAGAACAGGTGGTCTTACCTGCATCGATGTGAGCCATGATCCCGAAATTCCGGTATCTGTCGAGGGGATAATCGCGTGCCATTGGTCTATACCTCTAGGGTTACCAGCGATAATGGCTGAACGCTTTGTTCGCGTCGGCCATCTTGTGGGTGTCTTCCCGTTTCTTGACCGCAGAACCACGGCCATTCACGGCGTCGAGCAGTTCACCGGCAAGACGCTCTTCCATGGTGTTTTCGTTGCGCGAACGCGCAGCGGAAATCAACCAGCGGATTGCGAGAGCTTCACGGCGCTCAGGGCGGACTTCAACCGGCACCTGATAAGTCGCACCGCCGACACGGCGGGAGCGAACTTCGACAGAAGGTTTGATGTTGTCGAGAGCTTCGTGGAAGACTTCAACAGGAGCCTTCTTCAGCTTGGACTCAACGCGATCGAACGCGTTGTAGACAATTTTCTCAGCGACCGATTTCTTACCATCGATCATAAGATTGTTCATGAACTTCGTCAGCACCCGATCACCAAACTTGGCATCGGGGAGAACTTCACGTTTTTCAGCGGCGTGACGACGCGACATTGCGGTCTCTCCTTACTTCGGACGCTTGGCGCCGTACTTCGAACGGCGCTGCTTACGGTCTTTGACACCTTGCGTATCAAGAACACCGCGCAGGATATGATAACGAACACCCGGAAGGTCTTTTACACGGCCACCACGGATCAGAACCACAGAGTGCTCCTGAAGGTTATGGCTTTCACCAGGGATGTAGCTGATGACCTCATAGCCGTTGGTCAGGCGAACCTTCGCAACTTTCCGCATAGCGGAGTTCGGCTTCTTGGGGGTGGTGGTGTAAACGCGAGTGCATACGCCGCGCTTCTGAGGGCACGACTCGAGGTGCTGCGACTTCGATTTCGTAACTTTAGGCTGACGCGGCTTGCGGATCAGCTGCTGGATCGTTGGCATTGGGCTTTTTTCCCTATCCTACACATGTGTAGCGGCCCCGTAGGTCCGCGGTTATCGACAACGTGCTAGACGCGTCCGAATAGCACAAAAAATCCGCAGGCGTTCCCTTACCGGAGGAACGGTGCGGTGAGCATTCAGAGGATCGGGGCAGCATTAGCCCGGATCGTGACCACTTCAGTTTTGATATGCGGACAAGGGGAAAGCCCCGCGCCCGGATGGGGGGCGTATAGGGGGAGTCGGATGGGGTGTCAACAGCTGCCTTCGCTGTTGAATATTTCCCAGGCTTTCTGCAATTCGGGTCGCTCTATGCCGAACCTGTAACGCATCTGGGCATCAAGTTCATCGGCGGTTTAAGTCCGCGCAGTGTCGCGACCGCTCTCGCTTGTGATCCCGCTGTCATTTGTACCATGAAGGCCACGCAAGTACATCGGCTGCTCTTGCCAACTAAACACATCCATATGCTGCCACAGAAGATGATGCTCGAAATCAAGCAAGCCAGTTGGAGCCGCTGGTCGCGTATACACAATAAGCGCCGGCGTCCAGAGACGGTGAACCGCTGGCGTGATTCCCAATTCTCTCTCGCGGAAGTCCAGAAGAAACCCGCGCGGAAAATCGAGTGCCAGTTTTGGCGCCTCTTTGAAAAAGCCACGCAGCTGCGGAAAGAACGAGCGGGCCATCGCGACAAAATCCACCGCAATCGCATCGTCATCATCCAGCCTACCCTCTGCGACTACAGTAGCTCGTGGATCACGGAAACGCGCCATTAATTCGCGGCACTGGTCGCGGTGCGGCTGACCTTCGGGAACGAACACCGGCCGTATCTGCGGCACGCTCGCGACAATCTCCATGACCTCCGAACGGAACGGCTCGGGAAGGTTTTCACCAAGCATCAGCAAGAGCTTGAAGCGTTCATCATGTTGGGCACGCACCGATGGCACAAGAACATGCCGCAGAAGCCACACCCTCAGACGCTATCTTTTCGGATCGTACAGAAATGCGCGCAAGTCCTCGACGGACGCAAAGTCATGATCAAATGCCTCAACGCTAGAAGGCACGGACCAGCGGCATATCAGCAGGACTTGTATGTGCAGTTTTTGCATGCCTTGACCCGAACCCCCTAGGCACAACCTTCACCAGACTCCGCGCTTGGTTCAACCGAAAATTGATTTCACCGGCTCCGGAGCGCCTTCGCCACCCCAAGCTTTCGCTGGCGCTCACGAAAGAAGGTAAAGACGCCAGTGGCGACAACCAAGGCTGCTCCAAGTAGCGTCAGCGGTTTTGGCCAATCTCCAAAAACGAACCACCCCAAGGTCAGCGCAACCAACAGGGAACTGTATCTGAAAGGTGCAACAAATCCGATATCACCAACCCGCATCGCCGCGACCGAAAAGATATATCCCGCGACGAGGAACAAAGACGCGCCGCCGATTTTAGCCATCAACCCAATGTCGAGCGGCTGCCATGCAACGTTGAATGATCCGAGCGCCGCAAAAATCGTCACACCTAGCGACGCAGCAAGAGCGACCGCACTCGAGGGTACCGCCGCAGAGAGCTTGCGCGCGGTTAAATCGCGCACGGTAACACAGGCAACAGAGAGCAGCGCCGAAACCGAGTAGAGAGTGAACCCTTCGGTCCCCGGTCGGATGATTAGCAAAACGCCAAGGAACCCGATTACGATCGCGCCGATACGTCGCCACCCGATTGGCTCCGAAAAAAATAGTGCGCTTGCCAGCGTCACGGAAAGCGGCAAGGCCTGTAAAATCGCACTTACATTAGCCAACGGCATATTGAAAAGTGCGGTAAGGAAGAACCACGTCCCGCCAACCTCCATTAACGTTCGCAGGATCAAGAGGCGCCGATCCGTTGGCGACAAACTGGTTGGCAAAGGACTGATGAACCGGATCAGAACGATCAGTAGCAGCGTTGTGGTGCACCCCCGCAGGAAAAGTGTTTGGAAAAGCGGAAGGTCCGTCGATAACGTTTTCATGAAAGTATCGTTGACGGTGAATGCCGTCATGGACCCCATCATAAGTAGCGCGCCGCGCATATTATCTGAAACGTTTGCCATGATGCTCGATAGCAGGCGTCAAGGCTTCCCGCTACAGAATTGATTGCGATAAAAAAGGCCCCCGATTTGGGGGCCTCTCTTGATCTCATGTCGCAGGGTTTACTCTTCTGCGGCGTCGCTTGAGGTTTCTCCATCGAAAACAGGAGCAGCAAGTGCTGCGGCGGCTTCCGCTTCCTTACGACGTACGTCAATCACGGCCTGATCACGCTCAGAAGCGATCCGGCGGACGCGGGTCGTCGCACCACCAGTACCTGCCGGGATCAGACGACCAACGATGACGTTCTCTTTGAGGCCGATGAGCTTGTCCCGCTTGCCCTGAACAGAGGCTTCGGTGAGGACTCGCGTCGTCTCTTGGAACGATGCAGCCGAGATGAACGAACGCGTCTGGAGCGATGCCTTAGTGATCCCAAGCAGGATCGGCTCACCCGTTGCGACACGACCACCGCGCGCGATAGCTTTCTCATTCGCATCATCAAACTCGGCCTTGTCCACATGCTCGCCTTTCAGAAGCGTGGTGTCACCAGAGTCCATGACCTCCCACTTCTGCAGCATCTGGCGAACGATCACTTCAATGTGCTTATCGTTGATCTTCACACCCTGCAGGCGGTAGACGTCTTGGACCTCGTTGATCATGTAGCCAGCCAGAGCCTCGACACCCATGATAGACAGAATGTCGTGCGGTGCCGGGTTGCCGTCCATGATGTAGTCACCCTTCTGGACGTGGTCACCTTCCTGAACAGGAATGTGCTTGCCCTTGGGCACCATGTACTCAACGCGGTTTCCACTATCATCGGATGCTTCAATGGCGATGCGGCGCTTGTTCTTGTAGTCTTTCCCAAAGCGCACATAACCATCGATTTCTGCGATGATTGCGTGATCTTTCGGACGACGCGCTTCGAACAGTTCAGCCACCCGCGGCAGACCACCTGTGATGTCTTTGGTCTTGGCACCTTCACGCGGAATACGCGCAACAACGTCACCAGCTTCGACCATCTGACCGTCCTCAATGGAGAGGATGGCATCAACAGACATCGGATAGGTCACAGGGTTGCCAGCTTCGTTGCGCACAGGCTCGCCATCATCACCAACAATGATGATTTCCGGCTTCAGCTCGTTGCCCTTGGGCACCGAGCGCCAGTCCGTCACGATACGCTGGGTCATACCTGTCGCATCGTCGGTGTCCTCGCGAACGGCGATACCGTTTACGAGGTCAACGAAGCGCGCTTTACCGCTCTTCTCGGCAATGATCGGAAGGGTATAGGGATCCCACTCGAAAAGCTTGTCACCACGTTTGACCTTGGCGCCTTGCTTCACAAACACCTTGGAGCCGTAGCCCACCTTGTGTTGTGCGAGCTCCTCACCAGCATCATCCATGATGGCAATAACCATGTTCCGGCCCATCACGATCTGTTCGCCAGCGGCGTTTTCCAGAAGCGACGCGTTACGGAACTCGATCTTCCCAGCGGCAGATGCCTCAAGGAACGACTGCTGACCACCCTGAGCAACACCACCGATGTGGAAGGTCCGCATTGTCAGCTGCGTCCCAGGCTCACCAATGGACTGCGCCGCAATGATGCCGACCGCTTCGCCGATGTTGACGATTGTACCACGCGCTAGGTCACGACCATAACACTTGGCACATACGCCATCTTCGGATTCACAGGTCAACGGGCTGCGGACGCGCAGCTTCGCCACACTCGCATCCTCGATCAGGTCGGCGGTACGTTCATCAATCAGATCACCCGCGCTGACGAGAACCTCTTCCGTCCCCGGACGCAGCACATCGTCAGCCGCAACACGGCCCAGGATCCGCTCCGCCAATGACGAGACGACCTCGCCATCGTTGACAGCCGCTTCGACAGTGATCGCCAGATCGGTTCCGCAGTCCTTTTCGCGAACGATGCAGTCCTGTGCCACGTCAACAAGACGACGGGTCAGATAACCGGAGTTCGCAGTTTTCAGAGCGGTGTCCGAAAGACCCTTTCGTGCGCCGTGCGTCGAGTTGAAGTACTCGAGAACGGTGAGGCCTTCCTTAAAGTTCGAGATAATCGGCGTTTCGATAATCTCACCGGACGGCTTGGCCATCAGGCCGCGCATCCCGCCCAACTGCTTCATCTGGGTCACGGAGCCACGCGCACCTGAGTGAGCCATCATGTAGACCGAGTTCGGCTCTGCAACAGCGCCATTCTCGTCTCTCCGCTCGGCGGAAATCGTCTGCATCATCGCTTCGGTGACGCGGTCGTTGCACTTCGACCAAGCATCAACAACCTTGTTGTACTTTTCGCCCTGAGTGATCAGGCCATCCATGTACTGCTGTTCAAAATCCTTGACCTGATCACGGGTCTCATCAACCAATGTCCACTTGGTGTCAGGGATAACCATGTCATCCTTGCCGAACGAAATACCGGCACGGAAAGCCTCGCGGAAGCCCATGGTCATGATCTGGTCACAGAAGATCACAGACTCTTTCTGACCACAGTAGCGGTAGACGGTGTCGATGACCTGCTGCACTTCCTTCTTCCGAAGCAAGCGGTTCACCAGATCAAACGGGGCCTTGTTGTTGAGCGGCAGAAGGCTGCCCAAACGCAAACGGCCAGGTGTCGTCTCAAAGCGCCGGATAACCTCGTTGCCTTCTTCATCAACCTGCTTGATCCGTGCATTGATCTTGGCATGCAAATGCACTTCACCAGCAGCCAGAGCGTGCTCCACCTCCTCGATATTAGAGAAGGACATACCCTCACCTTTCATGCCTTCACGCATGATTGTGGTGTAGTACAGACCGAGGATCATATCCTGCGACGGAACGATGATCGGCGCGCCGTTTGCAGGCGACAGAACGTTGTTCGTCGACATCATAAGCACACGGGCTTCCAGCTGCGCTTCCAGCGAGAGCGGCACGTGGACCGCCATCTGGTCACCGTCGAAGTCAGCATTAAACGCCGAACAAACGAGCGGATGAAGCTGGATAGCCTTACCTTCGATCAGAACCGGTTCAAACGCCTGAATGCCAAGACGGTGCAGCGTCGGAGCGCGGTTCAGAAGTACCGGATGCTCGCGGATCACCTCATCGAGGATATCCCAAACTTCCGGACGCTCTTTCTCGACCAGCTTTTTCGCCTGCTTCACGGTGCTGGAAAGCCCTTTGGCCTCCAGACGCGAATAGATGAACGGCTTGAACAGCTCTAGCGCCATCTTTTTCGGCAGGCCGCACTGATGCAACTTGAGCTCGGGGCCGGTCACGATGACAGAACGACCCGAGAAGTCGACCCGCTTACCCAAGAGGTTCTGACGGAAACGACCCTGCTTACCCTTGAGCATATCCGAAAGGGACTTCAACGGCCGCTTGTTGGCACCAGTGATCACACGACCACGACGACCGTTATCAAAGAGCGCGTCGACAGATTCCTGCAACATCCGCTTTTCGTTCCGGACGATGATGTCAGGAGCGCGCAGTTCGATCAGCCGCTTGAGGCGGTTGTTCCGGTTGATCACGCGGCGGTAAAGGTCATTAAGGTCAGACGTGGCAAAACGGCCGCCATCCAGCGGGACAAGCGGGCGCAGTTCCGGCGGAATAACCGGAATGACAGTCAGGATCATCCATTCCGGACGGTTGCCAGACTCGATGAAGTTTTCGACGATCTTCAGACGCTTGATGATCTTTTTGGGCTTCAGTTCACCTGTCGCCTCTTTCAGCTCTTCGCGCAGTTGCTCTGCGGTCGCCTCAAGGTCGATCATCGACAGCATTTCGCGGATCGCTTCCGCGCCGATATTGGCGGTGAACGCGTCCATGCCGTAGGTGTCTTGCGCGTCGAGGAACTCTTCTTCCGACATCAGCTGACCAAAAGTCAAATCGGTCAGGCCCGGCTCGATTACGACATAGTTCTCGAAGTAGAGAATGCGCTCAAGATCACGCAAGGTCATGTCGAGCATCAAGCCAATCCGGCTCGGAAGCGACTTCAGGAACCAGATATGTGCGACTGGTGCTGCCAGCTCGATATGGCCCATACGCTCACGGCGCACTTTCTGAAGCGTGACTTCAACACCGCACTTTTCGCAAACGACGCCGCGATACTTCATGCGCTTATATTTGCCGCAAAGACATTCGTAATCTTTGATCGGGCCAAAGATACGGGCGCAGAACAGGCCGTCGCGCTCAGGCTTGAAAGTACGGTAGTTGATGGTTTCCGGCTTTTTGATTTCGCCGAAAGACCAAGAGAGAATCCGCTCGGGCGAAGCAAGCGAGACTTTGATTTCATCAAAGGTCTTTGCTGGTGTGAGCGGGTTGAACGGGTTGTTGGTCAATTCCTGGTTCATTTTGCGTCCTTACATAACAGGGGAAGGGGAGGAGTGAGACAGGCGCCTCACTCCTCGTCCTCCGCATCCAGGAGTTCCATGTTGAGGCCGAGGCCCCGAACTTCTTTCACGAGCACGTTAAACGATTCCGGCACGCCGGCCTCGAAATTGTCCTCGCCCTTGACGATCGATTCATAGACCTTGGTGCGGCCTGCGACGTCATCCGACTTCACCGTCAGCATTTCCTGCAAGGTGTAAGCGGCGCCGTAGGCTTCGAGAGCCCAAACTTCCATTTCACCGAAGCGCTGACCACCGAACTGAGCCTTACCACCGAGCGGCTGCTGGGTGACGAGGCTGTACGGTCCGGTCGAACGCGCGTGGATTTTGTCATCCACAAGGTGGTGCAACTTGAGCAGGTACTTAATGCCGACAGTCACCGGACGCGCAAACTGCTCACCGGTACGACCATCAAACAGAACCGACTGGCCCGACTGAGAGAAGCCAGCACGAACCAAAGCGTCATTGACGTCGCCTTCTTTCGCACCATCAAAGACTGGCGTTGCGATCGGCACACCGCGCGTGACGTTACCGGCGGCTTCGATCAGCTGGCCTTCCTCCATCGGGGCGATGCCTTCGTCATACACGTCGTCGCCGTAAGCGATCTTCATCGCATCACGAACCGGCGTCAGATCGCCAGAGCGACGGTATTCCTGAAGTGCTTCATCAATCTGCACACCCAAGCCGCGCGATGCCCAGCCCATATGTGTTTCAAGAATCTGCCCGACGTTCATACGCGAAGGCACACCAAGCGGGTTCAGAACGAAGTCAACAGGCGTACCGTCTGCGAGGAACGGCATATCTTCCATAGGCACAACCTTGGAGATGACACCTTTGTTCCCGTGACGACCGGCCATCTTGTCGCCCGGCTGAAGCTTACGCTTCACCGCAACAAAGACCTTAACCATCTTCATCACACCCGGCGGCAAGTCGTCACCACGGCGGACTTTCTCAACCTTGTCCTCAAAACGGGCATCGAGTTGCTTCTTCTGCGCCTCGTATTGCTCGTTCAGCGCTTCGATATGCTGCGCATCCTGCTCTTCTTTCAAAGCAAGCTGCCACCACTGGCCACGGCTCAACTCGGAAAGAAGTTCCTCGGTGATCTCGGAATTTGCCTTGATGCCTTTCGGGCCTTTGACAGCAACTTTGCCGAGGATCATCGACTTCAGGCGTGCGTAGATGTTGCGCTCAAGGATCGCCAGCTCGTCATCACGGTCACGGCCAAGGCGCTCGACCTCTTCACGCTCGATCTGAAGCGCACGTTCGTCTTTTTCCACACCGTGGCGGTTAAAGACACGCACCTCAACGATTGTGCCAAAGTCGCCCGGGGGCAAGCGCAGCGATGTGTCCCGAACATCAGATGCCTTTTCGCCAAAGATGGCGCGCAGCAGCTTCTCTTCTGGGGTCATCGGGCTCTCGCCTTTCGGCGTGATCTTACCGACAAGGATGTCACCAGGTCCGACTTCCGCACCGATATACACGATGCCTGCTTCGTCGAGGTTCCGCAGAGCCTCTTCACCGACGTTCGGAATATCGCGCGTGATCTCTTCCGGCCCGAGCTTGGTGTCACGAGCAGCGACTTCAAACTCTTCGATATGAATCGACGTAAACACGTCGTCACGCACGATGCGTTCGGAGATCAGGATCGAGTCTTCGTAGTTGTAGCCGTTCCAGGGCATAAAGGCGACGACGACGTTCTTGCCGAGCGCCAGTTCACCCATATCGGTGGACGGACCATCGGCAATCACCTCGTCCTTGCCAACAGTGTCACCCACTTTCACCAGCGGGCGCTGGTTGATGCAGGTGTTCTGGTTCGAACGCTGGAACTTGCGCAAACGGTAAATATCCACACCCGGATCGCCCGGCTCCAGATCAGCAGTTGCGCGGACAACGATACGCTCCGCATCAACTTGGTCGATCACACCGGCACGGCGCGCCAGAATGGCAGCACCAGAGTCGCGTGCGACCACACCTTCGATACCCGTACCAACGAGCGGTGCCTCTGCTTGCAGCAGTGGCACGGCCTGACGTTGCATGTTCGAGCCCATGAGAGCGCGGTTAGCGTCGTCGTTTTCAAGGAACGGGATCAACGATGCCGCAACGGATACGAGCTGCTTCGGCGAAACGTCGATCAAATCAACATTCTCACGCGGAGCGAGCGTATATTCACCCGATTGGCGTGTCGAAACCAGATCGTTGATGAAGTTGCCATCATTGTCGAGCGTGGCGTTCGCCTGCGCAACCGTGTGGCGCATCTCTTCGGTGGCCGACATGTAGACCACATCATCCGTCACCTTCGCGCCTTCAACACGGCGATACGGTGTCTCGATGAAACCGTACTTATTCACGCGAGCGAACGTCGCGAGCGAGTTGATCAGACCGATGTTCGGGCCTTCAGGCGTTTCAATCGGGCACATCCGGCCATAGTGGGTCGGGTGTACGTCGCGTACCTCGAAGCCCGCACGCTCACGCGTAAGACCACCCGGTCCAAGCGCCGAAAGACGACGCTTGTGCGTCACTTCGGAGAGCGGGTTGGTTTGGTCCATGAACTGGCTGAGCTGCGAAGAGCCGAAGAACTCGCGCACAGCAGCAGCAGCAGGCTTAGCGTTGATCAGGTCTTGCGGCATGACCGTGTCGATCTCGACGGAGGACATCCGCTCCTTGATTGCGCGCTCCATGCGGAGCAAGCCAACGCGATACTGGTTTTCCATCAGCTCGCCAACGGAACGAACGCGGCGGTTACCAAGGTGGTCAATATCGTCGATATCGCCTTTACCATCACGAAGTTCGACAAGTGCCTTCACACAGGCAACGATGTCTTCCTTGCGAAGGGTCCGCTGGGTGTCTTCCGCATCCAGAGCAAGACGCATGTTCATCTTCACTCGGCCAACTGCCGAAAGATCATAGCGCTCACTGTCAAAGAACAGGGTATCGAACAGAGCCGAGGCAGCCTCGTGGGTCGGCGGCTCGCCCGGACGCATAACGCGGTAAATATCGAGAAGCGCTGTTTCACGATTCATATTCTTGTCGGCCGCCATGGTGTTACGCATGTACGGACCAACATTCACGTTATCGATGTCCAGCACGGGAATTTCTGTCTTACCTGCGTCGATGAGCTCCTTCACTGTGCCGCCGATGATCGTGCCTTCTTTGTCCAGTTCGAGCGTCAACTCATCACCAGCCTCGACGTAAATCGCACCGGTTTCTTCGTTGATGATGTCTTTCGCAGCGAACTTGCCCACAATGTGGTTGAACGGAAGCAGAAGCTCCTTCACGTTGCCTTCGTCAATCAGCTTCTTGACCGTGCGCGGCGTGACTTTCTCGCCTGCTTTCGCGATCACTTCACCGCTTGCAGCATCAACAAGGTCATAGGTCGGGCGCGTTCCCCGCACGCGCTCCGGGAAGAACTTGGAGATCCAGTTCTTGCCCTTCTTGTCCAACGTGTAAGTGACCGTATCGTAGTAGGCATCCATGATGCCTTCCTGATCCATGCCCAGCGAATAGAGCAGCGTCGTAACCGGCAATTTGCGGCGGCGATCAATGCGTGCGAACACGAGATCTTTTGCGTCAAACTCGAAATCGAGCCAGCTGCCGCGATACGGAATGATCCGGCAGGCAAACAGCAGTTTGCCGGAGCTGTGTGTTTTGCCCTTGTCGTGATCGAAGAACACGCCGGGCGACCGGTGCATCTGGGACACGATCACACGCTCGGTTCCGTTGACAACGAAAGTGCCGTTCGGCGTCATAAGGGGCATGTCGCCCATGAAAACGTCCTGCTCCTTGATGTCCTTTACGGAACGGGCACCGGTATCTTCGTCGATATCGAATACGATCAGACGCAGCGTCACCTTGAGCGGCGCGCTGTAGGTCATGTCACGTTGCTGACATTCCTCAACATCATATTTCGGCTTTTCGAGCTCGTATTTCACAAACTCCAGAACAGCCGTTTCGTTAAAATCTTTGATCGGGAAGACCGACTGGAAAACACCCTTGATGCCCTCACCGTCAGCGGGGGCTTCACCATCACCAGACTGCAAGAACAGGTCATATGAGGATTTTTGAACCTCAATGAGGTTCGGCATTTCGAGAACTTCGCGGATTTTACCGTAGTACTTTCGCAGGCGCTTTTGACCAAGGAAGGACTGAGCCATGTGCGTCGTCACCTTTCAATCTCTACAGTGCACCTACCGCCGGGGCCGCGGCATGTGCGCAGTTTGAGAACGGGAGATTTGGTCTATTCTTGGCGTCCGTCCCACCGTACGCCTCCCGACCAAAACCTACCCAAGGAAACAGCTATTGCTGCTTGCTAAGACAGGTTCGGCTGGACCCACATTTCTGCGGATCCAGCCAAAATTCGGAGCCAAAAGGCCCCAAATGCCGTGATTAGGCCAGTTCGACCGTTGCGCCAGCTGCTTCCAGCTTCGCTTTGATCTCTTCGGCTTCTGCTTTTGCAGCACCTTCTTTGACCTTGCCGCCAGCTTCGACGAGGTCTTTGGCTTCTTTGAGGCCAAGACCGGTGATGCCGCGAACTTCTTTGATCACGTTGATTTTCTGAGCGCCTGCGTCCTTGAGGACAACGTCGAACTCAGTCTTTTCCTCAGCAGCTTCGCCAGCATCGCCAGCAGGGCCAGCGACCATGACAGCGCCACCAGCAGCAGGCTCGATGCCGTACTCGTCCTTGAGGATGGTTTTCAGTTCTTGGGCTTCGAGAAGGGTCAGACCCACGATCTCTTCAGCAAGTTTCTTCAGATCAGCCATTTTGCTTTCCGTTCGTTTGATGTGTGTTCCAACGTCAGGGCATCATGCCCCATGAAGGTATTCAGGTTGCTTATGCAGCTTTCTCTTCGATGGTCGAAAGAATGCTCGCGATGTTCGAAGCAGGCGCGCCAATGGCCCCGGCAATGTTGGAAGCAGGTGCCCCGATGCAGCCAACGATGGAGGCAATAAGCTCCTCGCGGGACGGCATTTCGGAGACTGCTTTAACACCAGCAGGATCAAGCGCCGTGTCACCCATTGCACCGCCGAGAATGGACAATTTGTCATTCCCTTTGGCGAATTTCTGAACAACCTTCGCAGCAGCGACAGGATCTTCAGAATAGGACAACACGGTCATGCCCGTGAGGTATTCAGCGATGCTTGCGCAGGGCTTACCCTCAAGAGCGATCTTGGCGAGCTTGTTCTTGGCAACGCGCACGGAACCGCCCGCTTCACGCATTTGAGCGCGCAGGTCCTGCATTTCAGCAACTGTCAAACCCTCGTAGTGGGCAACCACTACAACGCCAGAGCTTTCAAAGATCTGGCCGAGTTCTTCGACCACTTTCTCTTTCTGGGCTCTATCCACAGTTTCACTCCAAGTTTGGGGTTTCCCCCGGCTCAAGTTGACCCCCGCGAATGCAGGAGCCGTTCGGGTCCGTTTCAGGTTCCCGAGGCCTCGATCGCCCGAAGGTTGGCCACTGGCCTTCCAAACGGAAATCTTGTCTCGTTCCCCATCTCAGGAAGGAATTAAAGGGCTAAGCCCAACCCTCCGTCTCGGACAGGACAGGGCAACCTTGGCCGCCCTGTCATTCGCGCTCATTCGAGCGGAATTCTTAGTTACCAGTCGCCGATGCAACGTCGACGGAAACGCCCGGCCCCATTGTGGAGCTGATCGCAACCTTCTGCATGTAGGTACCCTTGGCACCAGACGGCTTCGCCTTGCTCACCGCATCGACAAAAGCAAGAAGGTTCTCTTCAAGCGCCTTCACGTCGAAAGATGCCTTACCGATACCGGCATGAATGACACCGGCTTTCTCGACTTTGAACTGAACCTGGCCACCTTTTGCAGCGGCAACAGCTTCAGCGACATCCATGGTGACGGTCCCGATCTTCGGGTTCGGCATCAGGTTGCGCGGGCCAAGAACTTTACCAAGGCGACCGACGATCGGCATCATGTCGGGCGTTGCAATGCAGCGCTCGAAGTCGATTTTGCCGGACTGGACGGTTTCCATCAGGTCCTCAGCACCAACGATATCAGCACCAGCTTTCTTCGCTTCTTCGGCTTTTTCACCGCGAGCGAAAACAGCAACGCGCACGGTCTTACCAGTGCCGTTCGGTAGGTTAACCGTGCCACGAACCATCTGATCCGCGTGACGCGGATCAACACCGAGGTTCAGTGCGACTTCGACAGTCTCATCGAACTTGGCATTGGCATTCCCCTTTACCAGTTCGAGCGCTTCAGTAACCGAGAGGTTTTCTTTGCCGTTAAAGGCTTCGCGAGCAGCGCGCGTACGCTTTCCAAGCTTTGCCATTACTTCACCTCAATGCCCATGGAGCGAGCGGAACCAAGAATAATCTGCATGGCCCCCTCGACAGAATTTGCGTTGAGGTCTTTCATCTTGGCCTCGGCGATTTCGCGAACCTGCGCAGCAGTTACCGTACCAACGGTTTCCTTGCCCGGGTTGTTCGCTCCAGACTTAAGCTTCGCAGCTTTTTTCAGATAGAAAGACGCAGGCGGCGTCTTGATATCCATCGTGAAGGACTTGTCTTGGTAGTAGGTGATCACGGTCGGGCACGGTGCACCCGGCTCCATGTCAGCCGTCTTGGCGTTAAACGCCTTCGTGAATTCCATGATGTTGATGCCACGCTGACCGAGCGCAGGACCAACCGGCGGGGACGGGTTTGCTTGACCTGCAGGAACCTGCAGCTTCAGCTGTCCCATTACTTTCTTGGCCATGTGGCCTCTCCTTTTTTCAACACCCCAACGGCGCGCCGCAGAGGTTCTTCGTTGCGTGGTTCGGCTTGACGATCGCGATCGCCGCACCTCCCACAGTTCTCAATCAAGCCTGCTTGGAGACCTGAGTGAATTCCAACTCGACCGGCGTTGCGCGGCCAAAAATAGACACCGTCACCTTGAGGCGCTGGTTGTCTTCATCAACTTCCTCGACAAGGCCGTCAAAGTCCTCGAACGGGCCGTCGTTGACCTTAACCTTCTCACCAACTTCAAAGTGGATGAGCGTGCGCGGCGCCTCTTGGCCCTCCTCCACACGGTTGAGGATCGCGTTCACTTCGGCATCACGCATCGGCATCGGGCGGCCTTGCGGGCCGAGGAAACCAGTTACACGGTTAATGCTGTTGATCAGGTGATACCCGTCATCAGACATTTCCATGTGCACCAGAACATAACCCGGCATGAACCGGCGCTCGGCCGTCACCTTCTTACCACGACGCACCTCGATGACCTCTTCAGTCGGCACGAGAACCTCGTCGATCTGCTCCTGCAAACCCTGCTCTTCAACTTTCAAGCGGATTTGTTCGGCGATCTTTTTCTCGAAGTTCGAGAGTACGCTAACCGAGTACCAGCGTTTGGCCATCTTTTTCGACACCTCGTCGCAATCGGCACTGAGCCGATAATATTTCACATTTCCAAGCAGTTGCACCGCTCGTCCGGAAAATAAAAATCGGCGCGCAACTTGATTCGCCGCACGCCATTCCCGAAAGTTGGCCGCTAATACCGCCCGAACTCAATGAATTCAAGAGCCTGCCGCCAATTTCCCTATCGGTTGTCAGGATCCAAAATATTGAGAACTGCCTGAAGCCCCGAACGGAGGCCAATATCTACCAGTGAAAAGAACAGCGCCAGCAACACCGCCATCACAAGTACCATCGCGGTGGTGAGCAACACTTCCCGGCGGGAAGGCCACACGACCTTTGCGATCTCAGAGCGCGTTTGCTGGATGAATTGAACCGGATTCGTCCGTGCCATTTCTATCACCTTTCGATCAGACCCGCGCGACATACGCCCGATGGCGTCTACTTTCAAGTCACCCCGAGGCTATCGGCAAATTCACCACCCAGAATTTGCACCTTCTCGATCCGCGCGATTTCCTGCAATTGCCGATAATACATCATTTCAGCCTGGGCTTGATCAGACTCATCGTAGATCGTCAGCTTCGGGGACGTCGCAGATACCGGGACTTTTTCCGCGCCCGCTGTGCTAGAGCACCTTTCTTTCCCTCAGCATATTGCCTCAGGACATATGCCGCAGCCTCGGCCGATAGACCGGGGTGGACTGGCTCCTCTTGCGGAGCGACATATGCGCCCAATCCAGGCCCCACGAGCCTGTCGATAATCTGGGTGAAGTTCTTTGGGTAGTCTTCATAGCACCACAAGAAGATCTCCGAAACGGCCGGAATCCTCGCAATCCGTTGCACGAGCCCCAACCACGACACCGCCGAAACGTCATTTCTTTCTCGAAATCTCTCAGGGGGCAGCATCAGACCGCCGAACAAAACCTGACTGGAGATCGAGTTGAGGAACGTATCTGGCCGCCTGACTGCCAAAAAACACGGAGCTTTGTATGTGGTAGGCGCTGCGAAAGCCCGTTTATCCTCATGTCGGCCAAGGGATAGAGTTGTTCCCCCACGACACCGCGCTCGTCAAAGAGTTTTCCGAGGAAGTTTTCTTCACTCAAAATAACCCGATCGGCATCCTTGGCCAAAAACTCAAGCTGCAAGGGCGC
>Ga0255781_10000321_pt1 | contig 37430 bp, 63 predicted proteins | sample 101ome_21_FD_179979 | JGI IMG/M metagenome (GOLD analysis project Ga0255781, IMG submission 179979) | Coastal salt marsh microbial communities from the Groves Creek Marsh, Skidaway Island, Georgia - 101413BT metaG (version 2) | ecosystem: Environmental > Aquatic > Marine > Intertidal zone >... | reverse complement strand
ATATCTAGTTGATCTTGAATGCTAGGGTATTGTCTATCTTCTGTGTATTGTAATCTTGTTTGTTCTGCAATAATTTCTGCTTCTGTGGGTTTAGTATGTTCTGTATCTAACCACTCTAATTCATCACCTCGTAAAATAAATAGTGCGTCAGGTATTAGAGATAGTATTGCTTGTCCTTTTGTAATCATCCTGCTATCTCCATTAATGTAATAAATGACCAATTATTTGCCCATTGTGCTTTTGCATATCTACCATCTCCAGAAGTATCTAATCTAAAAGTAGTTTTATATGTAGTTGCAGAAGTAGTAGATGGTGAATCTAAGTATATAAATGAATTATTATATGAAACAAATAAAGCACTAACATTATCACTTCTAGAACCAGTAAATTCTTTAACCTCTGTTCCACCTCTCCATATTGATAAATAAACTACTAAATTATTTGAACTTCCACATCCACCACCAATTAATTGACTAACATTTACTAGTATTTTACTTGAGGTTGATGATGGTGTTATTGTCGCTGATAGACCAGTATCAGCACTACTTGTAGTAGTGTTTTGTGTGTCTGTGTTATATGAGTTTTGAACAACTTGTAATACTTTACCACCAGTACCACTAGGTAGAGTTACAGTCTTACCAGTTAGGTCTAGTGATGTCGCTAAGTCATCTGCTGTTACTGAACCATCTGGCAATCCACCTGCTGATACACCAGTTATTGTTCCTGAACCATTTATCGTTATAGCCATATCTTTCTCCCTAACTTAAATCCATCTGGGATATTATCTTTATAAACCATTTTAGTTTCTACTCAGTTATTTACCCAAACACGACCTTTAATATTAGGTTGGGGTTTGTTTAATTTTGCTAATGACATTTTATTTTTAGTTTCTTCTGAAAACTTTTTACCTAATTTTGCTTGTCTATTTTTTTCTTTAGATTCTCCTGTATGTCTATAACCTTTAGCACCAACATCACCACCATCTGTATAGTTGGCTAGTTTTACGTGCATTCTTTTAAGACATTTAATTAAACCTATCTCTAAATCAAAAGCAATTTCTTCTGAAGAACATTCCATAAAACCTTTAAGTATATTTGCATTACCATACTTTTTAGTAATATGTTTATGATGTTTGTTTCTACCTGTATATAAATCTCTCATACGCTTAACATCACCCTTGCCTACATAGAATGGAGTTCCGTCTGGTTTACAATGAAGGTATGCTCCGTATGTTTTCATTATACTATTGTCCAAACGCTACCGCTAGGTACTGTTACTGAGTAACCTGTATCAATCGTTACTGGTCCTGCACTCATTGCATTATTACCACTTGTAATTGTGTAGTTAGCACTAATTGTATGTGCGTGTTCATACAAACCTTTTGTAGTTGTATTAGCATCTGTATCTAAAGCTGCCCAAGATGCTGTAGAACCATCAGTAGTTAAATAGTTACCAGATTCACCTGTTTGTGAAGGTAGTGCATCTACATCACCTGCTTCAAATTGACTAGATGTTGAATTATACAATAATGTTTGACCATTTGTAATTCCACTTGTATCAACATCAACTAAATCATTTGCATAAATAGTTGTTACGTTAAATGTTGTCCAAGCTACTACTGTTAAGTTATCCCCTGTAGTAGCCCCTGTGTTTAATACTACATCACTACCATTTGTTGCTGTGTAATCCGAGGGTTCTAAGTGAACACCATTAAGATATACATCAAGATACCCAGGAGTATACCCAGATGTTGCAAAGGTAGTTTGACCAGAGGTTGCAGTAAAGTTATCTCTAGTCTGCGTAGCTTCTGGTATTGGAGTATTTCCTATATATCCTGCCATAATTTACTCCGTTACTAAATCCCAAGTTGTTGTTTCTTCATTCCATTTGTATATTTCACCATCATCAGGCATTGCTACTGGAGATTCCCATAGACAAGTGTCGTCATTCAATGTCCAACTAGCGTAAGGTTGAGGTGGAATGAATGCGTCTTTTTCAGAGTCATAGGTGTATCCAATACCAGCAAAGTTCTTTCTTAGTGGAGTTCCACCATTCAAATGAACTCCACCTTTTGTATTATATGAAGTTTGAATCCAATTGCCTGGAGAGGTATCTATAAATGTGTCAAAAAATTCTTCATCTGCTACAATGACATTGGTAACTATATTATTTTCTACTTTTGCGTAATGTCCCATTTACATAATCTCCCTAAAGTGCATACCTAATAACAACGACACCAGAACCGCCATTGCCTGGGGAACTGGAGTAATTACCACCACCACCACCACCAGTGTTTGTTTGTCCATTTATTGTTGTAGAACTATATGTAGTTGATGAACCATTAGAACCTTGATAACCAGCACCGCCAATACCACCACCGCCTGCGCCACCATTACCTCCCGCAGCATAGTTTTTGCATCCGCCTGCGCCACCGCCTACATAACCACTCTTACCAAAAGAGGAAAAGTTAGCAAAATATGAACCAGAACCGCCATGACCACCATTAGAACCACCACCATTACCACCGACAGAACCTTTTCCGCCACCACCGCCACCAGTGGTATTAGCAATACCTTGACCGCCATTGTTACCTTGTCCAGTAGTTCCTTGTCCAACAGTTGAGGGAGAAGGATATTCTGAACCACCACCACCAGAACCACCATCGTGTCTGCTAGATGAATAACCATTTCTGGACATTCCACCACCACCGCCAGTAGCACTTATTGAAAGTGCAGAACTTGTTCCACCTCTATTTGCATCATTACCACCTGAACCACCAGCACCGACAGTAATACTGTATGAGTTTGCAGAGATTGAGGTAGTAGAGTTAAGAACTCCACCGCCGCCACCGCCGCCCATACCGCCGCCGTTTTGTCCACCACCACCGCCACCGCCTGCAACAATTAAATATTCTGCCGTGGCACTAAATCCAGATGGAACTGTGAATGTTCCAGATGAAGTAAAGGCATGATAACGATAACCGCCAGAAGTTGTGATTGTTCCACCAGTAGGAAGTGACATAACTGTTTTAGATTGTGAATTAGAAGAAGGTGTTCCATCAGAATTAGATACATGAATAGTAATAGTGTCTCCGACAGTCTGTCCATAAACAGCACTAGGAACAGTTACAGTTGCAGAACCAGATGATACTGAAACACCAGTAACTGTTGCAATTGTTGAACCAGATTCCTTAAACAGTACACTAACAGTATCCGATGCATTCGATAATGAAAGTGTCAAATCAGATGCTGCACCAGCATAAATGTTTCCAGAAACAGAATCAACTGTAGGAATCAAGTTTGTTGTAAGCCATGCTGTTCCATCATAAAACTCAATAGAACCAGTAGTTGAATTCATTCTAGTATAACCAATTGAAGGACTGCTTGGTCTTTGTGCAGTAGTACCTACTGGTAATTTAAGTGATTCAGTTCCACTAAAAGATACATTACCAGAAGTATCAATAGTGAGTGCTTCGTTATCGTTATCTGGGTCGTGTATTGCTGAGACTTTTAACTTACTCATTATGCGTTCTCCAATGCTTCAATTCTTGTAGTCAAATCTGCTACTGTAGTTTCTAGTGCTTCAATCTTAGCGATTGCTTCTTGTAATGCACCAGTTAATAATGGCACTAATTTAGATTGGTCAATGCCTTGATAGTCAGGAACAGTTCTAGTTCCCATTACTGCTTCTGTAACTACATTACCATCATCATCTAATACAGCAGGTGTTACTTCATATTCTTCTTCTCTAGTAGCATCTTTTTCACCAGAGATTGCTTCTGGAATAACATCAGATACTTCGTGTGCTAAGAAACCATCTACAGTTGTATCTGCATCTGCAATAAAGTTAAATCTTTTTGGTTGTAATGCTTTGACTCTATCAATAGCACCAGTCATATCAACTACATTTTCTTTGAGGCGGTAGTCTGATGAGGTGTTGAAGGCTGTTGTGCTGCCGTTGGTGTAAATAGAGCCAACAGTAGCGTTACTGTAATTTCTTATTACATAGGCATAATAAGCCGTGTTTGATGAAGGTTTACTTAATATAGCCGCACTATTAGCCCCTGGTTTCAGAATAGAAATTGTTTCACCACTTACTTGACTATTAGTACCCACCAACAAGTTACCATTGGAGTCTAGACGCATTCGTTCTGCGTTTGTAGTTTGCAATATTAAAGCATCTGATGAATTGTCGTATTGAATCCTTCCTTGTCTATTTGAACCACTATCTCCCATAAGGATTTCACAACTACTAGATGTGCCAGATAGCATTTGTAAACGAGTATTACCGCTATTTTCTATAGTAAGATAAGTATCAGTAAAAGAACTTCCACCTGAATCTGCGTTAAAAATGTGTAATTTATTATCAGGACTACTCGTACCAATACCAACTCTATCATTAGTATCGTCAATAGTAATAGTACCATCTGTAACTAATACTTCACCTGCTGTATCTGGTAGCGTTAGACTTCTATCTGTATTTGTATTAGGTGCTGATATGGTTAAAGTACCAGTACCACTTGCATTGCCTTCAATCTTAACCTTTGACATTAGACTTCCTCTTGTGCATCCAACATTGCTTGATAAGCGTCTTTAATTTCTTGTGTATGTACTGCATTACATATTGCTTGTACTTCAGCAGACTCACCAGTAATATCATCAGTAGGTTGTACAATGTGTCTATGAAAAGACCTAGATAACTCTACGCCATCTTCTTTGACTACTGTTGCAGTTCTAACTTGTACTGCTTTGTACTCGCCTACGATTTCAATTTTATCTTCGATTGTTTCTTTTGTTAATGCCATTATATTCTCCTTTATTGTCCGTCTAGTAAATCCATACTAGATATTAATTTATTTTATAAGTTGCAGTAAATCCAAAATTAGAACTATTTGTAAAATGTGAGTTAGTTATATTTCCTTCACCAGTAGAGGTTTGGTATCTAAAATACATTCTTCCACTATAATAAGGCATTACCCAATTATTTGTCTGTGGCATACTTGACATACCATTGGCAGTTGTGAAAGTTCCAAACATATGATTTGAACCTGCATTATGAGGAGTAAAAGGTAGATTTGCTATATTTGCAGAACCAGATACTGTACCTTTATTTGATAATACACAAAAACCCCAAATTGTTACTACATTACCTATTTTTGTATAATATCCTGCTCTATTACTATAGGTCATTCCAGAATTACCAGTATTAAATTGTAAATCTGGAGTAAACGTACCTTCCTCATAATCATCTAGTGCGTTTGCTGTTGCTGTATCTCCGTTGAAGGTAATACCCCCACCAGATAAAATACGCATTTCTTCTACATTATTTGTTTTAAATCTTATACCATTAGCAGATACAGAATTTATAACCCAATTACTTCCACCATCGTGTTCTACTCTAAGTTCGTTAGATGTTCCAGTAGAATAAAGACCTAATGTACCTGAACTACCTGCACCGCTAACACTTAATTTATGTGAAGGACTACCTGCACCAACACCAACTCTATCATTAGTAGAATCTACAACAAGAGTATTAGAATCTACATTAAGTTCGTCTTGTGCTGTAACTCCAGTTACTGTTCCGTTTCCGTTAATTACTACTGCCATAATCTATTCCTATACTATTGTCCAAACACTACCGCTAGGTACTGTTACTGAGTAACCTGTATCAATCGTTATTGGTCCTGCACCTATTGCATTATTTCCACTTGTTATACTGTAATTTTCACTAATTGTATGTGCGTGTTCATACAGACCTTTATCGGTTGTATTGCCACCACCTACTGAACCCCAAGCAGAACCATCATAAATCTCTGCTGAAGTATCGTCTGAGTTCCATCTTAAATCACCTGCTGTTGGTGATGAAGGTTGTTGTGCTGTTGTACCTACTGGTAGTTTTAATGCACCAGTACCAGTTATATCTACACCATCTGCTGTAGTTTCTAGTTTTTTATCGTTGTCGTAGTAAAAACTTACTCCACCGTCTGTTACACAAATTATATGGTCTTCTGTTCCGTCAGATGTTCTAATACGAATTTGGTTACTTCCATCAATTAATAAATATCCTGCACCCGCATCTTTTATATAACTACTAGTCCCATCGTGATAAATCTGTAGGTCATTAGATGCACCAAACTGTACTTTGTCGTTATCACCTAGATTAATATTTGCTGTAGTGGTTATATCACCAGTTACGCTACCACCTGCTTTAGGTAGTGCTGCATCTGATACATCAGATATTGATTTAATAGTTGTATCTAATGTGTCTAAATTTGTATTTAGTTTAGTACCCCAAGTATCGGCAGATGCACCGACTTCTGGTTTTGTCAATGAATAATTAGTTGTTGTAGTATCTGCCATAATTATTTCCTTTTACTTGCTAAATATCCCTTATATGCTTTATTTGCGGATGCTTTAGTCTTATAAATCGCTTTACCTTTTTTGCCTATCTTGTATTTATTGCCTACTTTATATACTGGCATTAAAATTTACCTTTCCAAACTCTTAATTTGTCAAAGTCGCCACTTAACATCATCTTTTTAATAACTTCTTTTCTGGCATCTATATCGTTCCAATTTACACCTAGTTTATCACATATTTGCTTTAGAAGTCCAACTGGAATAGAACCTGCGAACTTATAGTCCTTACCATCTCCTAAACCACTTTTTCTAATCTTATCTACTCTATCTAAATGTGGATTGTTATCCCATTGCTTTTCGATAATGATTCTATCGTTCTTATAATCTTTGTGCCAAATTTCTTTATCTGCCATATCTTTTTAGTAATGAGAGGGTAAGTTGTTCACAAACCCCCCTCTCACTATTTAACCTCTATTATGAAGTTGTGTTATCAGCAATGATACCGTTTGCTTTCTCGTTCTTACAAACAAGAGTCAATTCAGTTGTGATTTGACGCTTCTCTGAATCACCAGTTTTAGCAAGTGCAACATTCTTAGTAGGTCTAAGAACACCGATTGCCCACATATCATCTTGCATAATGAATACATCTCTACTTCTGTTTTCACGAGTAGGATTGAATTCTACTGTACCCCAAGGAGTAACATAAACATCAATAGCATTAACTACTGCGTTTGTACCACCAACAGAAGTACCAATAGTAGAACGCTGATTGTTCATACCAGTAAAAGAAAGTGCTTTATTCATTTGGAATGCAGAAAGATATACTCTATCTGGGTTTCCACCTTCTTCCCAAATTGATTGCATTACTGTATCAAACTTAGTTTGTGAGAATGCAGTTTGACCATCTGCTGATGAGTCAGTTCTTGCAGTATCACCTTTGTTTGTAGTAGGGTTAGCACCTGCTGTAGTTCCACCAGTTTCAAAATCAGTATTAGTAATTAAGAAACAAGGTGCACCACCTAGTTCTCTAGCAGTTGAACCATCACCTGCTACCATAGCATTGTTATCGAAAAGTGCTTTCTCAATATCTAGTTTTTGCTCTTTAGCAATCTTTAGTGTTTGATATGCAATTTCTGTAGAACGACCTGCTTTATCAAGACCTGAATCAGTATCAGGAATAACTACTGCGTTTTTAAAGATTTGAGTATAGTTACCTAATCTTGTAGTTGCAGTTCTTGCTTCTGCAGTTGTATCATCACCCTCGATATGAGCGTTAGTAGTAGATGCTCTTAGAGTATCTGTCTGCCATTCGTGGAATGTGTTAGTTGCTTTTACTTTTTGTGTATTAGAATAAAAGGGAGTTTCTTCTGGAGAGATGTTGTAGATAACATTCTCTAGGTCTTCCCTAATTCCTTCCGCATCATAAGAATCGAAAGTATTACTTGGTTGTGCCATTTTGACTTCTCCTAAAAAATTTAACTATTTGAACATTAAACTTATAGCATCATTTATGCTGCCAGTTTGTTTAAGTTTTGCCATTTGCTTTTGACGGGCTTTTTTAACAGAATCATCAACTTTCTTAGCACCTGCTTTAACGACACGCTTACCAGTGGTTTTAGTTGCCGCTTTGTTTTTGCCTTCCATGATTTCTCTATATTTAATAGCATCATTTAAGACTCTTATTGCTCTATGGTCCATCACTTGACCTATCTCATTCGCCTGATACCCATAGTATTTAGCACCACTTGTTAATAACTTATTCTTAATGGTTTCTGCTTTCTTAGGGTCGCCAAATTCTGGGATTACCTTAGTTAGTTCTTCCATTTCAGATTTCATATATGCTTGTTTTGCAGTTTGTTGTGCTTGTGTTTGTTGTTTCATCACTTGCTCAACTTGTTGCATTTGTGCATTATATTCTTTAAGTTTCTCCTCGTATTTCATCTTTTCTTCCATATACCCTATTGGGTCAGTATCAAAAAGTTCTTTACTTGGTTCTTCTGGTGCTTTAGCAAAATTACCTTCTTGCATTTGCTGTAGCAGTTGACCGACTTGCTGTCTATCCGCCAATAATGCTTGATACACCGCTTCTGCTTCTTTACGCTGATTTGCTGCATCTTGCATACCTTTCTGGACATATTCTTGACCACTATATCCTTGCTTTAGTTCATCTAAGGTAACTTCACGGATTTGCCCATCTACTTTTACAGCGATAAGTTCCTCGTTACTGTCTTGAACGGCATCTTCTTCATAGTCGTTATCTATTTCGTCCTCTGCTGATGCTTCAATCTCCTCGACTTCTTCATCAGTTTCGTCTGAATCGGCAATATCCTCTATATCAGACTCAGCAGTTGCTTCTACTTCTTCAGTTTCTACTTCTGTTGCCTGAGTTTCTTCCTCAATATTTTCTATTGCTTCTTCGGTTGGTGCAATTAAACCTTGCACCGCATCTTCAATACTTAAAGATTGGTTTGTAGTTTCAGTCGATTCCATATCGGTGCTGTCCCCCTATTATTGTTTTTTTCTGTCGTCAATTATATCACTAGCGATAACACCGTCCATATAATCAACAACACTCTGTAGAGCAATTACTATGTTATGTGCTTTTTCTCTATCCTCTCCTATGGAGTTAGGATTAAGAAAGACACCAACTTGCCCTTCCCTTACTTCTTCTAATACTAATTTAAAAGTATCGTCATTAAGTAATCTCTTATAAGCATTTGCTTTATCTTTTTTATTCATTTAGAAACCACCTTGTTGCACCGCTTGTGTCGGTGATAAATCAGGGTATCTTGGTTCTTCTTGCATCTGCTTAATCTTTTCTACATCTACAGCAGTTCCGTATTTACCTACGACTTCTGCTGCCTTGATTAGTAATTCTTGGTCCATCTTATCACGCTCTCTATCATCTTGTGCGATTGCTTTCTGTGCATCTATTTGTGCTTTAAGCATATCTGTCTGTGCCCTAGATTGCGCTCTTATATTTTCTACTTCAACTTGTGCTTGTGCTAATGCTTGATTCGGGTCAACTGGTGGATTTTGTGCCGCCATTTGTTGTTGCTGTTGTAGTAGCATTTGCTCTTGCTCTGGTGTCATTGGGTTAAAGTATCTATCTGTGTTCTTAACACCTGCTAACGCTAATAAATCACCTAAAGTATTTCTAATACCAGTTAATGTAACCAAACCATTTTGTGGTCCATATCCTTGAAATATTTGCATTTGCATTTGTAATGCTTGATTTAATGCCATTTGTTTCATCTCATCTTTACCCATACCGATACCGACATTAACACTAACATCCATATCTGTATGCCAAGAACGAGGGTCTATTGGCACATATTGTCCATTTAAACGCATTATTTCTTGTTCATCACTATTTTCTACAAATAGTTTAAGAAGTAGTTTAAATAAACGCTTCATGCCACCCTCTGCAAGATTTCTTGCCATTACCTCAATTTGTCCTGCCCCTGCTTGTGCTGTTATCTGTGCACCAGTTGCAGTTTGATTTGCTAAAGCATCTGGGTCTAATCCTACTGATGCTTTTGTAACGCCAGTCTTTGCTTCTGTTTGTAAGTCCATATATTGAATAGCAGATAATGTTTGACCTGCTACAAACGGAATCGGATTTGCTTGTATAGCACCTTGTGTCTTAACTCTACGAATAGCACCAATCTCGTTATTTAGAATATCGTCTATGTTTGCTTGACCTTCTACTACATCTATAGCAGGGTTATTAACTAAAGCGACATTATCTAAAACACCTCTAAGCATTGCTGTAGAAGAATCTTGGTCATTCATAATTAAATCAGCAACAGAGCGACCAAAGAATGTATGTGGTTCTGGGTCTACTTCAAATACAGCAAACGGAATTTCGCTATAAGGTTCATAGTCAATAATAGTGCTTCTACCACCACCCATTAAGATTCTGTGCATAAGAGGTTCGCCAGTTCCATATACATCTATTTTCATATATGCTTCTGTAACCTCTATTAGTTTCATAGACGGGTCAAATCTTTCTTCTTCGTCAATCTCTGCATAACCCGTTCTTTCAAATTGCTCTGCTTCTGAGAAAGTATCGTCAATACTAGAACCAGATAGATTAGATATAAAGTCAAAGTCATAACCCATATTTACCAGTTCAGCGACAGTCATTTCTCTTTTATGTGCTACTACATAGGCATCTTCTATAGATTTAGCACTTCTATCGACATAAAATTCTTCTGGTGGGACAGATTCGACACATAATTTGCCTTTTTCTGTTCTTCTAACAACTTTACAAGTTCTTCTGCCTTTTTCGACTTCTAGTCCAAATTCGTCAATCTCAATAGATGTTTCTTTAGTTTCTTCTACGATTTCAATATCATCTTCGCTTTTAAGCATTTGATATTCTTCTTCGGTTAGATTGTCATAATCATAGACCTCAGCATCAGAATAGTTTTCCCAATAAACTTTCAATATGCCAGTTTTTTTAACTAAAGCATCATGAAAAGCATCATTTAGTAATCTGTATCCGTTTACTTCTTGGAACTTATAATGTGCAAACTTAGTTGCTTGTTCTGCCATAGCAACATCTTCAATACCTCTAGGAACATACTCTACTGGATTCTCGCTAGTTAAGAACACTCTCATTAAAGAGGGTTTAATTGCTCTAACTGTATCTCTTACTTTAGTTGCTACAATCTTAGAGCGACCTTCTTCTTCACCAATATCAGTTTCACCATCAAAGTATCTTTGTGATTTAAGACGATTAGAAACAATCTCAGATTCTACAAAATCAATAGCATCTGCAACTGCATTACTAGCAATATTTTGAATCTGCCCTTCATCCATCTTTTCTGGTTTTGCCATATCTATTCCTATTGTCCAACGAAGTTAAGTAAACCTTCTATACCACTTGGTGTTACTGTAGCAGTTCTATTAGTTGTTTGGACTGCTTGTCTAACTGGTTGATTGATTCCACCGATATTCATTAATAGTTTATCTGCATCTTTTGCAGTTACTTTTTTACCAAAGTATTTTGCTGCCCAACCCATACCTGCTGTAAGCATAAATGTAGGGTCGTATGCTGCAGCACCAATCTGTAAAGCAGTCATTAAACCATTATCTGTGGGAGATAACTTACCAATTAATCTATAAGCATCTCTTTTCAATCCACCCTCTGCGAATTTACGCATCATTTCTTGCTCTTTCGGTGAGTATAACTGATTAATGTTTTTCTTTCTTAAAATTCTAGCAACTGCTTGTCGCATTTGATTTTCTACATTACCGCCAGTACCAGTAGTTGTTGCTCTAGTCTTTGCTTGTTGTAATGCTTCATCTAAATCTCTAACTTTAGCGTATCTTTGGTGTGCTAATCTTGCAGCGGCAATAGAATCACTACCTTCTTGTGCTAATTTAGTATTCACCATATCATCTAAGTCATCAATCATACCTTTAATAGCACGATATTCATCTTTAGCACCACTTCTATATGCTTGACTTGCATTGTCTTTTAGCACTCGTCTAATATTTTCAGTTTGCTTAAGAGATAATGTTTGTTTCTTTAAAGTATTAAGGTATGAAAAAGATTTAGCAAGAATAGGGTGTGTCATTGCTTTAAGAGGGTTATCTACTGTTCCAACATAACCGATTTCTTGTGCTTGTGCATTTGCCATTTGTCTAACTCTATTCATATCTTTCGGTGTAAATAGAGTAGTGCTTTCATCTAATACTTTATATGCTTTATCTTGTGCAGTCTTTAAAGTCTGAACTGTAGTAGCACTATCTGTTGCTTGTAAAGCATTATCGACAGTCTTATTACCTAGTTTATTAACAATCTTGGTAACACCACCTGCAAATAAAGCACTTGGTATTGCCATTACAGCACCATCTTGTAATCTTTCAACTACATTACCTTCACTTGTTCCTGCACCATAAAGAAATCCACCAGTTCCACCTTTAATCATTGCTTGTGATACTGGAGATAACTTACTCAATGCTTGTGGCACTTTTGCCATATAAGCAGGGTTAGAAATAGCACCAGTTAATTCTGCTACTGTGGCAGATATTGGTTCGTTTTTCTTAAAACTTTCTGCACTAGCACGAATACTATTTAATTCTGAATCGTAACTATTACCACTAAATACAGAGTTCTTTGCCGCTTCTATTTCATCAGATAGACCAAATGTTAAACCTTGAAAGAATTGACCTCTTAACTCATCTTGTCCTGCATCATTAAAAGTAGTAAGACCTGCTGTAGAAACACCTAATACATCATCTTCTGCTGCACTTTCACCCATTTGTCTGAATGGGTTGGTTTCTGCTAACTGCTGTTGCTCTTGATAGAACTCAGTTTGTGGTTGTGGTATATCTGTATCACCTTCTGTTGGAATAGGTGATGTTGTTGGTGCTTGACTTGCAATCTGTGCTTGTAGTATTTCTTCTAGTGTTGGCATAGTCTTTCCTATCGTGATAATCCTGCTTGCCTAATTGCCATTAATTTTTCAACATAAGGTAATTTTTCAAACTGTGCTTTTGCTTCTGGTGATAAATCTTTAGTAACATTACTCATCTGAACAAAGTTTCTATTAACAGCACCAGATTGTGGTAATACTATATCTACTGGTAAATCACTATATTCTGCAATTCTAGTGTAATCTTTAATAGCATCATCATAACCCTTTAAAGCACCCTCGTATAAGTCTGCCGCTTTAGATACAAACTCATTTCTTTGTGTAGGTGTTAAGAATGCACCCGTTGTTGCTTTATCAATTTGTCTTTTAACTTCTGGTGGTACACTAAAAACGCCTTCTGCTTCTGTATCTCTTAACCATGCTTTTGCTTGTTCAGCACTTCTAAATTCTGATTCTCTTACAACAGAACCAGGATCGAGAACTTTCATATAGTTAAAGATAAGTGCTAAGTCTGATGCACCAGAGTAATAAACCTTGCCATTTATTTCTCTAGGTTTAGCAGAACTTACAATACGCCCAAATGCAGCATCTTGGTCTTTAAAGTCTTTAATTGATTTATTACCAGTAAACTCTTTTCTTAGTTTCTGTGTTTTATCAAACTGCTTATCACTAAATTCGTTAGTATCTTTAAGAACATTTTTATAAATATCTTTCGCCATAGTAGGCATTTTTTCTGCCATATCTGCCGCTTGAGTATATTTTGCTTTTAATCTAGGATTATCTGTTTTAAGTGCTAAATCTCTTAGGTGTGCTACTGTAGCACTACCACCTTTACGCTCTCTTATCTTTTCAATTTGCTTACTTAAATGACTTGTTAATGCAGCATCTGGTTTATCTCGCATACTATTAAATGCCATTGCAAGATTAAGCATATTTTCTCTATCATTTAGATAGTTCTTTGCCGCTGTTCCAAAACTACCAAGTAATCCTTCTTCTTCGGCATCAGCAATATTCATTTCTTCTTTTTCTGCCTTATCAAATTCTTTCTCCATCTGGATTCTTTGATTATCGGCATTGGTTAGTGCTTCTTCTAAACCTTTCTCTACATCTGCTGATGTTTGAACTACTTTATTGGCAGAATCTTTAATTGCTTCAACTGGTAACTCTGGCACTTGTCCTTCATTACTTAATTTAGTTTCTTCACTTGCTTCAATATCTTTAACAGTATTTTGTTGTGCATTTGTTCTTTCTTGTCTGTCGCTAGTAAAACCAAATGGACTTAAACCTCTAATAGCACTACCTACATCACTCATATTATTTAAGATATGTTGTGCATAACCTTCTGCTGTTCCTTCTTCTGGAATATTCGCTAGGTTTTTCATAGTGTTATCTATAAGACCTGCTTCCATTTCATCTTTTGCTTGGTCTTCATCTATTGCAGGCATTCTTGGTGTATAACCAGGCACTACTAAATTTTTATCAGTATATTGTTCAGCAAGAGGGGACATTTCTACTATTTTTCCATTATTAGGAACTACATATTCTTGGAAACCCCTTTGTGATACAACATCTAAAGGTGCTCTATTACTTACCACGCTTTCTGTAGTAGCGTATCTTGACTTATCATAGACTGGTGGTTGATTATCGGTAGTCATCATACCTAGCAAACCTTGTAGCATTTGACTGTCCCTGACTGTGGACTTAGAATCTTGACCCAAGTTGCTAAGTTCACTTAGTATTCTTTCAAAGTAGTTCGCCATAACTTACCCTTTTAAATATTTATTAGTTAGTTCACGCACCATAACTTTGTAATCTTTTAGTGCTTTCTTACTATCTTTATCAACTTTAATTAAATCGTATATAGGTTTTAAATGTTTAGACCAGATTTCTTTATAAAGTTCTTTAGAGTTATCTTTTTTATTAATTTCTTCTACTATCTTAGGTGCTGTTGCTCTATAACGCCCAAATGTTGCCGTAAAGGTTGGTAAAGCGTTAAACATATAATCTCTCCAATCTTCAAAAACTTTCAGACCATTTTCGCCTAATGCTTGAGTTGTAGCAGTTGCGATATAAGAACCACCGCCACCACCAGAGTCGCCACCAGAATCACCACCATCTGGAGATTCATAACCGATTTCACCGCCATTAACATCACCGCCACCAGTATAACCACCTTCATAACCTGAATCCCAACCAGAGTATCCACCACCATAGTCTGTTCCAGATACATCACCAGTTTCATCACTAGAGAATGTTAAACTACCATCTTGATTAGTTGTAATACTTGCATTTGTAGTTCCAGTAGAACCAGACAATGTAGAGGTATCTGTTGATGCAGCAGGGTTAGACCAATTACTTGCTAAACCTATTGCTTTATCTACTAAACCTAATGGTTGTGTTCTAGGTGGGTTAGCAGTAGAAGGTTCTAAATTATTTCTCCAAGCAGGAACTTTATCTGGCGACCAAGAAGGAAATGTATATCCTAATGGAGTAGGCGTAGTTTTTGCTTGTTCTTTACCAGTATATTCGTTGTAATAACTTGCCCAGTCTTGATTAGGGTCTAGCATACCTGCTTGTTTATCTTGATTATAAGATGCTAATGCTGCACTATACTGGTCTCTTGTTAAAGTTCTATCACTAAACGGGTCGCCTCTTGATGTAGTAGAACCTTGATAATTACTAAATGTTTGATTACCCACACCAGTTAAATCACCAAGTGGATTAATACCCATTCCAACTTGTGCTATGTTATCTAAAAGACCAACACCAGGAACTGCCATAGTTGCTAATTTATATGCAGTAGGGTAATCCTCTCTCGCTTTTAAGTAGTCTTGAGTTGCTTGTGCTTGGTTGTAACCTAATAAACCATCACCACTAACATTACCTACATCTGGGAAACTATCATCACCACTTGTAGAAGGTTGAGGTGCTGTTGGAGTTATAGGTGTAGTTGGTGTAGTAGGTTTTTGTAAGTTTCTTCTTCTTAACCACTCTAATGGGTCAAATGCAGTAACATCACTAAAACCGCCATAAAAAGGTGTGCTGTATTGTGCCATTATCTATTCATTCCTGCATAAGTCATTGCTGCCAATGTAGCATAGTCGAATAAACCCTTCTGGTTATTAGTTGTAGTAGTTTGTGGAGTTGGAGATTGTCCAATCGCACTTGATAGTAAACCAATACCTTGAGTAGGATAACCAGTATATTGACCATATCTTTGTTGTGCTGCATCTATTAGTGCTTGATTCATTTGCTGTTGCATTAAACCTTGCTGTAGCATATTTTGAGATATAGTTTGACCCATACCAAAACCAAGATTTCCTAATTGACCTAATTGGTTTGATGCACCTAATCTTTGTTGCATACCTGCAAGTCCTGCTTGTTGGTTTGCTATTTGTGCATTTAACATTCTTTGTGCAGTTTGCTGTGCAGCACTCTGGTTCATACCTTGTGCTTGTAGTTGTCTTGACAAGTCTGCTTGTGCCATACCTTGTGCTTGTGTATAACCTGCTTGTCTTAAACCTGCCGCTGTTTGTGCCGCTTGTTCTGCAAATGCTCTATTAGTTTCTGCTTGTGCAACACCATGTCTTGAACCACCAAATGCACCTGCTCTTTGTGCAGCAGTAGAAGTTTGCTGTTCTTGTAATTTTCTTTGTCTTTCAATATCACCAAGTGCGGAACCAACAACTTGACTTTCATACGGATTCATATATGCCGCCATATTAGTTCTTGCTAGTGTATTAGTTCCTACCATAGGTGTTAATGCAGAAGTTCCAACCATCTGTGGTTGGTAACCCATTGCCTCTGAAGTTCCTTGCATAGCACCTCTAACAGATTGTGCTGCCGCTTGATTTATATTTGTTGGAACACCACCTTGAAATGGTGTAGGTATGTAAGGTTTTGCTACTACACCACCAGTTGGTGCTGGTTGTCCATTTGGAGTAATTAATTGATTAGTATTTAGTGTTTGACCTTGTGCTATAGGTTGGACTGTTGGTTGTCCGCCCTTACCACCACCTGCACCTATAGTAGGCATAGGTGTTATATTACTAAATGTTGGATTGTATCCTGGTTTTGTAATATTGGTCGCTAAATTTTGTGTTGCTTGTCCAACTGCTTGTATTGGTGAAGGTGCATTTGCGGGTATAGTCTGTATATTTCCTGGTCCTGACATACTCTACTCCTACTCGTATAGTTTGTTATAGCGTTCCATAAATGTAGGTTGTCTTTGACTTACTTCGCTTAACGCTTGTTCATATAATGGTGCTGCAGAGTAACCTTGCACTCCACCTTGATATGTTTCTGCTTTAGGCATACCTGCCATAACATCAATATTACCTTGTGGTGCTAAACCAAATGCTTGTGCCGCACCTACATTTTGTTGCATACCCATTTGTTGCATTGGTGTTAATGCCGCAACATCTGGACCATAATAAGGCATGTAACCTATCTTTTGTATATCTTCTGCTCTTTGAATGTTTCTTTGAGCAGGTTCTTTAATCCAAGCAGGTATTTCTGTGCTTGAAGAACTACCGCCACCTTTACCGCCACTCATACTAAAACTCCTTACCTAATACTAATTGTTGAGGTTTCCACCCCTTCTCGCTTAAAACTTTTTGCCAACCTTTGCGTCCAGAAATAGTCATTCCAACGCAACCTTGCTCTTTTGCCCATTTTACAGCATCATCATGCATATCGGTAATTTGTTCCATCTTACCACCAGCAAGGAATACATGCAAAACTTTCTTGTTAGGATATACAACAATCTCTGTTACTGCACATCCCTTCTCACCTACCCATAGTTGCATAGTGCCTTTAATAACACTATCACATATATCAACAAAAGAATGAGTATCACCACCCTTACTAAGTGCTGCCTCTATCCACTTCTTACACCTAAGTAGTTCTTCTGTTATATTCATGTAGATACTTCTGTTATTGTTATTGTAGCACTTGGTATATCTGGTGCAAAACTTAATCCAGTTACTGGGTGCATATCTAAATCTGTATCATCTGTTGCCCACATTGCTTGTAGATAACTACCTGCATCTATTTGAAATATACCACCTCTAGTTACCACTTTACGATTATTGTTAGTATCTAAAGAGTGCATCATTGTAGAACCATCAATATCTGTTCCGTCTATTCTTGGAAAGAAATAAATATGTTTAGCACTAGCATTTTCACTATGTATAGTTGCAGAGAATAAAACTTGGTAAGTACCACTTTTAGTAAAGTTTAATTTAGAAGCATCTGTTCCATCTATAGAGATATTATTGCTATACGCTGTGCTGTTCCAAGTAATTCCATACGGAGTATCAACATCCGTAGCAGTTTGGTTAGTTGTATCATAAAACATACCATAACTACCAGAGTTAGTTCCACCGCCAAGTCCGAGAGGTGTCCATACTCCATCTTTTGACACTACTGGATATTTATTACTATCGTCCCATAATAAAACACCATTACGATATGCAGAAGCATTACTTGTAAAGAATGTTAATAAGTCTTTTGTAGAAGTAATAAACGAATTAAGTCTTTCACCCCATTGTTGGAATGTTCCAAATGGTGGTGGTGGTATTTGTCCGCTCATCTACGACTGCCTGGTCTTGCATCTATCCGCATAATACCTGCTCTCCAGTCTGCATTAGCAACACCTTCTATTCTCATTCTAATTTGCCTACCTTGAAATCTTACATTAGTAGGATTTGCCATAGTAAAAGCACCATGCGTGGTTTCACTTGCATTGGGATAGTTTCTAGTCTTAAACTTAACTTGCACTTCACCTTGTGTGCCTTCATCTGGTATTAATTTATTAACTCTCATTAATTGGTCGCCAACACCAAGACTAATAGGTGCTGTTTCTACATAAGGTGTTTCTGTGCCATGTGTCCAACCAGTTTCGTGATTATATAGGTCATTACTAGCATCAATCCATAGTGGTGATGTGTAAACACCAACATCAATACCTGCTGTTCTTTCTATAGTTCCAATAGACCAGTTTCTTTCTACATAGTCATAAGCAACATATTTAGAGTTCTCATTAGATGCTGCGGCAGGAAAGAACCACCATATTTCATTAAATTCACTATTATGAACTGCATACGATTTACTTATTTGGTCTGAGTTAACATCAGCAAATACATAGTCTGATACTTCGCAAGGCAATTCTGTTGCTACTGAACCATTAAAGTAGAAAAACGATTTTTCACCAATCCAGTATGCACCCTCATCTACTGCAATTACACCTTTTTGAGATGCAATACCACAAGATGTACCTACTCTTTCAAAACCATAAACAAATGGTGCACCTTGATAAGTTGCTATATGAGCATCTGCATCAGTTAAGATTAATGTTCTACCTCTAACTTTAACACCGCACATTACAGAACCAGTTGTTTGTAGTTCTATATCACCTGCTTGATTGGTAGCACTTGCAGTCCAAGTTGTATTATCTTCTTGGTCAGACCATTGTATTTTTCTTGGATTACCACCTGCCCCTAAAGCAAAAACAAATCTTTCTTCGGTAACAAGCATACTTCTATTATCGACTGGTGCATTAGTAAGTGCTGTAGGTAAAACTGCTGTGTCTAAAGTCCACTCATATATCTTGCCATCATCTGCTGTGCAACCTAGTAAATTCTCACCCCAGTTATCTAATGCCCAAGTAGTTGCTAGTGAATAAACACCTGCATCTGCTCTTTTAGTTCCATAATAACCAGTTCCATAGTAAGAACCACCATAACCAGTAATAACTACTGCACTAGCATTACCAGAAGTAAAACCACTTGGTGTAATATCGTAAACAGCACCGCCTGGTGTCATGTAATATAAATTAGATTCTGTTCCAATAGCAATATAACCATCTAGGTCATTATCTCTCCAACCAAACATACCTCTTGCTTTACCAGTAATAGTATCATTAGTTGTCGTTTTATCTGTCCAACCGCCTACTGGTCTTAAAGAGTTCTGATGCCAACGAACAAAATTACCATCTCGCCATCTATTAGCACTTTCGTAATCAGTTCCGTTTCTATGAAAACCTGGTGGTATTTGTAATGGTATTAAACTCATGCCGCTATCTCCGTCCATGTATCACTTGATTCTGCTATTAATGTCCAAGTGTCTGATGCTCTATCTATTACTTCCCATTTCTCTCTACCACTAAACGCATTAGTTGTCGTTACTGATACTACACTACCACTCTCTCTAACTCTTTCTATTGTAGTAGCAGGACTTAATGTAGAAGTAGAACTTACAGCAGAGTCTGTTTCTCTTACTCTTATTGCAGATAGAGTTGTAGATACTGTTGTTGTAGATACTATTGTTGCACTTGATTCACCTACTCTTTGACCTAGTGTTGCGGTAGTAGTGGTAGATGATACTATTGCACCAGATGTTCTAATTCTAGTTCCGTTGGCAGTAGAGTTTGCTGTAGTAGTAGATGTAGCACTAATCGTATCTGGATTAGTATCTATTACTGTTTCAGCATCACAAGTAGTTGTTGCAGTTGATGTAAGGGAAGCATCACTTTCTCTGATTCTCGTTGCTTGAATGGTAGCAACGGCAGTTGCAGTTCCTGTACTTGCACTTTCTCTAACTCTTTCGCCATTTGAACTAAATGTAGAATTAGTTGATACTGCTGATTCACCAAACCTTGCTCTTTCGCAATCTGATGAAACAGTAGCACTTGCACTTATTGTATTTGGCGTAGCATTTACAATAATATTTGCATTAGCAGTTATCGTAGCATTATTTGTAACAGAAGCATCACTCTCTCTTATCCTACTACCATTAGCAGTAGAATTAGAAGAAGTAGTTGAACTTGCTGATACTGTAGCAGAACCATCTGCTAGTTCGCCATCGCTGTATGCTAGACGACCATAATACCAACTGCCGTAAACTGACATTTATTAGTCTAGTGTAATATCTAAATCACCAGCAGGGATTCTAAATACATCACCAGTTTCGATAGTTTTATCTGTAGTAAGACCTGCATACGCTAGTTGATTACCACCAGTTAATGCGTCCATAACTGCTACAGCGATTACTGTTCCGTAGTTTGCTGTTGCTGTTGGAAATTCAATATCAGAATCATTTGATGTAGTAGCACCAGAAGTTGTAAATGTTACTGTCTGTCTTGCATAAGCACCGCCAGATACTTCAGTACCACCACCAGAATCTGTGTTGTCAGTTGTAAATAGTGCCACATATAATGTAGTAGGTGCTGTATAAGCAGTACCACCGAATACATGGTCTAAAACTTTTGTTTCTAAATAATTTGAAAAACTCATTATCCCATTCCCCTTATTTTAAGTGTTAAACCCGACCCACTCATACGAGCATCTTCGGATATTTTATTAAGTTGCCCTACTGCCGCAAAATACATTTGCGACCAAACTGCAACTCGCTCATCTTCTGCAAGATACGGTGCAGAGTGCATTAAACTTCCATATAAATACACATCTGGTGCATCTTCCAGTAACCAATTACTAGCATTACTGCCTGATAAAGCATCTGTCTTTGCATAGTAAAGTAGTTCTAAATTTGTTGTAGCGTTAGGTGTTGGATATAACTCAAACTGACTATCAGAATGGGCATAATACATAGGTGTTCCAGAGGTATCTAAATTACCTGCTCTTTTATCCTGCATACTTGCTCTACTAATTAAATCTACCGCTCTAGTTCCACCATCACTAATATTTAACCTAATGGTTTCTAACCAATCATTTGGTATTTGCATCCATTCATCACCTGCAGACTGTTGTCCACTCGCTCTCTTTTCCATCTTCCAATGTCTAATATCACGATTAAGTTGTGCTTCTGCTAGTGAAATAAAATCTGGTATGACAGAAGTTAAATCATCTCTGTCTAAGAAATTGGCGATTGCCGTTTTTAATTCTGTATATGTTGTTATTGCCATATTAAACTACACCTTGTAAGTTTCGTTTTATAGGCTCACCCCAGTTTGTTGAGTTCGGGCGATAACCTATTGCTAAATATCTAAACGCATCTGCACCATGCGAATATAAATCATGCCGAGGTCTTAGGCGCCAAGTTTTGCCGTTTTCGTCCCAATCTCGACTATAGTTTACCAAACAATCAACACCGAATTCAGTTTTTTCTTTATCAAACCAACACTTACCGAGTAAAGACCTAACTGCTTGAATACCATCATCTATATTTAACATAGGTGCTATTTCAACATTTTTAAGACCTAAACTATCAAGTGTTTCTAATCTACTCATTCCAGTTCCAAGTTCTCTTACTCTAACATCATGCGGTAGTATATGCTTGTCGTAAACATAACCCTTTTCTTGTAACACTTTTACATAATGCTCTAATCCTACACCAGAACCCTCATAGTAGTCAATAAGGTGAACTTCTGCTCCTACAAATTGTGCAAACCAGATAGCAGTAGAATCACCAACTCCTAAATCCCACGCTGTAACAACTGCTGTGCTTGTATCGTATACAACATTTGCTATTCTTTCTTCTTCTCTAATCACTCTCATTTCTCTACCATAATAAGCACCTTCTGAGAATGTTAAGAATCCACCTTCCCAAATATGCTCATACATATCTGGTCTTTTTTCTTTATCTTCTAATCTTTCTTTTTCTAGGACATCTGGAAACCAAAAATTATCTGTATAGTTCATCTCGACAATCTTTGCACCTGCTGGTGGGTTTACTCTAAAGCGTTCGTGTGTTGCAGAGTATTTAGATTCTGGATTCCATGTAACCCATATTTCTGAGTCTTGCTCTCGAACTGTAGGTATTAATTTAGTCCACGCTGTATCTGAAACTTGCTCTGCCTCATCTACCCACGCTAACAATATTCTTGATTTAGACTTTATAGAATCTAAAGACCTTCTAAGACCAACAAAAGTATAAGAGATATTACCATCTCTCGACTTTATAAACTTCTCTCCCACATCATAGTAAGATTCTAACCAAGGGATACCTCTAATCGCTGCTTTGATTTCTTCTAGTGAAGAATCATTAAGAGAGTTCATAAACTCACGACCACAGACTATCTGTCCGTGTTTACCTTGCTTACCCCAGTTGTAACCCCATATAGCAGTCATTAATGCAAAGGTAGTAGTCTTAGCACTTCCTCTACCACCATAAGCACATCTGTATCTTGCTTCCCCCTCGAATAATGGTCTTAACTTTTCGGGTATAGAAATTTGTTGTTTTACTTTCACTTCGGTTGCGGTGCTACACCAACTATCTCAATTATTTGAGGTTGCATAGTTCCATCGCTAGAAGATAAATCGAACTCTTGCTTCTCTATATATCCTCTGCTCTTACCTTTTGTCTTTAAGTAAAAAATAGTAGATGTTGAATTGCCAGAGTTAATCTGTTTATGTAATTGACTTTCTGCAAAATCAAGTGCTACATTAGATAACTCATCTACTGCTAAAGCATATTCTTCATCTTCTCTCATCCAACGATAATGTGTTTCCCTAGAAATCTCTGCTGTCTTACAAGCAGGAGTAACAACTCCAAGTGATTTTTCTAGTGCTTTTATCATTGCTTTCTTTTTAATATTTGTATCTTTTTTATGTGTCATATTCTGTCACTCTCCTTTTCTGATATTTCTCAGGTAAAAGAACGGGTGTTGTATTGTTCCACTTTACGCTATGGTGCAATCTCATATTTTTATTGCCCATTAAATTTATTTTAGCACTAGAAGGTGCAAACAAAACAGTATAAAAAGATTTCACATAAGTTCCACCATCTAAATAGAACTCAGTAAGACCACCTGAATTGCTTTGTGTATCTAGTTGCTCAAGTCGTAAGTCTGCTATAGTTAAGAATATATCTCCTACAGTTCCAAACCTAACATAGGTATTTACATCTTCATTAATTCTACCGATAAACTGGAATCTTCTTTCTGTAGAACAGATAAAGAAATTCATTGCTTTACGGGTTAATTTCTTTTTAAATACCCTACTACCTTCTCCACCAATAAAGTCGCCACCCTGAGCAATACAGAGCGTTTTAGCATTGGTTTGAATGTAATAATCTAACAAGATGTCCATAATCTTGTCTAAATCTTTAATATTTCTTGCTTTAGTCAGATAGTCGTTTAAGTCATCTCTTGTATATCTGAACTGTGTATAGTCGTCATCAAGAACTAGAAAGTATGTATAACCTAATTCTTCTGCTATGTCGAAAACGGCATTCCTAGCATACACAACCACTCTATCGTCATTAAAGTTATCACCAATATCAAAAGTGCCTTTATAGTCATTCTTATCAAACTCTATGACATTCTTATGGAGATTCTTATAGTTCTCTAACTCTTTGTCATCTACAGAGCAAACTAAATATATCTTTCCAGTATATCCCTGCTTTCTTAAAGTTTCTAGTGTATAAATCTTTTCACTTCTTCCGTAAGTAAGAATAAATATTGCAAAGTCTTTATGCTTCATCGCCATATTCTTCTAAATACCTATCTGTGATTTCTTGATTAAGTTTGACATAACCACCTGCTATCGCTTGTTGAAAGTCAATAATAATTAATGCTGATTCTTCCATAAGTTCTTGGACTTCTGGTTCAGCGTGTGCATAAAAATCTGCAATCTTTGAATAGTCAAATTCCAGATGTCGTTGTGCTGCCATTATTAAGAAATTCTTAATGTTATTATCTATTTCACTTGCTTGTATCTTATTTACAAGTTCATTAGATTTAGTTGTATTTACTAAGTCAGTTAGTTCTGGTTTCTCATCAGATGGTTCATATTCTGGTGCATCTATTTTCTTAGTGTAACTGTCATCAGCAAAAGAGTCGTATTCTGGGTCAGTAATCTCTAATTCTAAACCCCACTCTTCCAACTTCTCTAAGTCCCAATCATTACCTAGAATATCCCAGTCCCATTGACCGAAACCAACATTATCTTTAATAATAAATTCTTTTTGTTGTTCTTCCGTTAAATCAGATACTTTAACTATAGGAACTTCTTTAAGACCTGCTTGGCGACACGCTTTTAATCGCATATTACCACCAAGAACTACCATATCGTCATTAACTACGATTGGTCTTATATCTAACATCCAAGGGGCATCTTTAATGCTATTTACTAATTTAGCAAACTTATCAGATGTTATTTCCCTTGGGTTAGTGTCGTTTTCAAATACTTCGTTTATATCGACTTTAATTGTATTCATAATTAGAATGGAACTTGGTCGTTAAATTCCTCTTTAGTATCTGGTTGTGTAGCATATCTAGGATTTTCTGTTGATGCTTCTGGTTTCCAAGTATCTATCTCTGCATACCAATTACCAGTCTTAGACTCTTTAACATCTACATTAATCCATTCATCTGGTTGTTGTGATAACCATTGTAATAAAGATTGCTTGTTAATACTAATTTTTGCTTTTATAAATTCTGGTGCGTTAGGGTGAGGTTGTTTCACTCTTAGACCATCTATAAATTTTTTCTCTTCCATTATCTTCTCCTTATTATTTAATTAATGGAGTTGCTTACGGCAACCACTCGCACTATTCTTGTAACCTAACGAGGACGGGGAGATACGAAAGATTCTTGAACTTAGTATGGAACCGCCCCCGACTAGCATTGGTAGTGAACCCTGCTAATTACTTAATATCCTTTACCCATTCAGGATAGTGTTTTGTTATTGTATTTAAAATTATGCTTCTGCTCTCCTCTGCGATAGACGGGTCATTTGCTCTTTGGAATACTGACCTCGCTTTCCTTCTCGCTGCCTCTTCTTTTCTCTCATCTTTACTATCTTCAACACACTTAGCAATAATATCTAGTGATTCGTTAATTTGCTGTTTACTAAGGTGTCTTGGTTCTTGGTTAAGTATTGCATTTTGCACTTCATCTGCTGATGCAACTGAACCCGTTAATCCTATACCAAGGTTTGCCAATGCTCTACCCCACGCACTTGTTTCACAGTTCTCGATATAACTTGTCTTGTTAATAAAAGTGCTTCCTTCTTTCTCGTAAGCATGACCAGTAGCGACTATAGTTCCATCTATAAAGATACTTGCTTTAAAGATACAAACGCCATCTTGATTACTTATCATTTCACTTATTAGTGAAGCATTTGGTACATTTTTTCTAAAGAACTTTAATCTTTCATCAACAGTAACATATTCTTTACCTTTGATATTAATTGTTTCCATGAGATTTCTCCTTGTTATTTAGTTTATATTCTCTCTCTTGTTTTTTAGTATCTTCCAATAGTTGAAAGAACTCCCACATTGTCCACAATACTACCCCTGCAAACAATATTTCTATTATACTAACATTCATACTACTTATGACTTTTTTTCGTTTTTTTATAGTCTTTAAGTTCTTGAATAAATCTCTCTAATGACTTATTTAAGTATGATAGTTTCTTAGGTAAATCTTTCATTCTTCCCCCAGTTTATAACTACACCATTTAACTTTTCTGCCGTATCTATTAACGCCTTTATGCTCGATACTAACTATATCGTAACCTTTCTGCCTCATCTTAGTAATAACTGCTGTAAGATTCCATATACCTAATTCGTTGATTCCCATTTTTCTATCAACATATCCAAACTCTTTAATTGCTCTAATAATTTCTAGTTCTTGTGACATATCTCTCTCTCCTAAAATAATGTATCGTATTTCGCTTCATACATACTATCGCTATCTGCTTCCAGTTGCTCTAGTTCTTCCTCTGTACATGGTCTATCTGCTTTAATGTTATAAGCACTCTCTATATAACCATCACAAAAATCTGGATAGTCGCTCTTATCTATACCGCCTATCTCTACATCTACTACATCTTTCCAAGTTATGCTCATACTCTCCCCCTTAGAAAAAGTTAATAATCTCTATAGCAATTCTGACTGCCATATCTAAATACGCTAAATCCATCATTGTATTGCTCCCGTTAAAAATAACATTAGTATTACAAATGCTGTCATAACTATGACTGGGTAAATAAATTCTTCGATTATGTATTCTCTATCTTTCTTGCTCACTATATTTCTCCTTGTATTTGGTTTTTAAGAAATCTCTATTTTTCTTGTAGTAGTTAATATAACTACCATATTTACACTTTATCTTCCACCATTGGCACTCGTCTTTGTGTTTCATAAACATATCTTGAACGAATGCCTTAAAGTGTTTATCCATTATCCAACCAATCATTAATTTCTTGTTGGACTTCTGATTTAGAGTATTGAATCTCTGCATAAGTTTTATTACCATTAAGTAAAGCGTTGGCATCTTCTACGCTGATGTAACCTCTGCCAATATCTTCTGCTAATGAACTTGCAAAATCTCCTCTAGGTGTTGTGATGCTTATAAATTCCATGATTATTCTCCCTCTGGGTAAAAGTCTAAATCGTTTAACACTTGCTCTGAGAACTTATTGATAAGTGTTTTATCTACTAACTTTTTAAAGTCTGACCAACCGAAAGTATCTGAGTAGATATAAATAGTTCTGATACTTGTTTGGCAGAAATCGTAATTACTAATAGTTTCGTAATCGCCATTGTAGTCTTTAGGAATGTTATGCTCGAATGTTAATGAAACTGTTTCGATAAAGTCTAATAACAACTCTTTATCTTTCTTGTAATTAACATCTGGTGAGTTAAACTCTGGATGTCTGATATAGTCTATGCTATCTGTTCTTGAAGTATTTTCCATTTTTTTTCTCTCTTTTTATTTGGTTAAAATATAAGTTTTTATTAACTTATGGTGCCATTATACTACGACTTTTGTTCATAAGTAAAGTTTTTTTCAATAAATTTTTCTACCCTAGTTAAGTGATAATCTTGACTACCATAAATATCTTCCCATATTCTCATACCTAAGTGGTGAATCCCCTGATTTCCCCTATGATGTTCTGGACATAAACCAATAGTATATATATCGTCTGCTTTCATTCCCATTCCCTTATATTTATGCCCTATAAGGTGGTGTATCTCAGCAGGTCTTTGACATATACAACAACCCATTTGCGATATTAAATCAAATCTTTGCTTTCTCTCTTTCTTTGTCATTGTAATGTGATTTCTTCTTCCTCTAAATCATCTTCTATAAAGATATTAGGATTATCAATAATAGTTTCTATATGCTCGTCAAAGTTAGAAGGCGTAGCGTGTTGTGTTTCTGCTATGTTATTTGTAATATCACTTAGCATCTGTAGTGCTAACTCGTATTTTTCTTCGATTGTTGCCATTAGTAAAACTCCTCTAATTGTGCTAACACTACATCTAAATCTTCTCTAGTGTAGTTTTTAAGAATCTTTTTTAAGATTACATTTATTGTAGCATCATATAGTTCTGCAAATGTTTCTTCGTTCATACTCGCAAAACTTATGGATTTTGCTTCGATTCTTACCGAACCATCTACTCTATAGACTGCATCATAATGCCCACTTAAAATGATTAAATCCTTTCTAAAGCGTTCTAAAGACTTTTCTGGAACTATATCTTTCCATTTAGAATCTTCAAATGCTTCTGGTTCCCAATTCTCGTATGCAAAGTTTACTAATGCAAAATACTTCTTATGAAATTTATAGTTTCTAGGTTTCTTAAAATCAGCAGAGATAACTTCGTTTAGTTTTAGTTTATCTACAAAATTAGAACTTTCTTCATCAGCAGGAATGATTGTTCCTACTCCAACTTTTCTTAGATTAATCATCTTGTTTGAAAGTATTTAATAATCTTGTTTTGTCTTTCTTCTGTAAGTTCTCTCATCTTTTTATATGCTTCTTGTGGATTATCTTCACTAGGTGTAATGTATTGTGGACAGTAGTGAAATGACATCATATATTTAGATTCCCAACGCTTCCAACCTCTATGTTTTATATTGTATTCGTGAAATAGATTCTCTATAAAAGGTGCAACATCTATAAATCTATTAGTAATGTAGAACTTAAACTTTGACTTATCGTCTGCCATTTCCCACTTTCTCATCCAGTCTATATTTTCTTCTTTCTCTGGAACTGGTAATGCAGGTCTTGTAAGTTTTGCAATATCTTTAATTACTTTTATGATTTCTGGAACAGTAGGTGGGTGTTGTCTGCCTTCTTCTGCTATTTTATTTAGTGCTTCTTGCCAACATAAGACTTCATGGTCGTGTAGTCTTTCTAACTGTTCTGCTAGAAACTTAATCATTTCTGGTTTATCTACGCCTCTTGCAGAAGCGTATTTGTATTCCATTTCTAATCTAGCAAGAATGTTTTGTGCTGTTTCTAAATAATCAATGCTTGGTGTGTACATCTTTCTCTCTCCTTATTAATTGTTCTTGTCTCATCTTCTTAATATCTTCCAATGATAGAACTTTGGTTACAGTTGTATCTTGTTGCTTTTGTCTTACCATATTACCAATTTCTGCATAAGACATGTCATTTTTTTGTGGTATTTTATCTGCTTGTCTTGACAACCAACTATTAATAAATCTAGGCATACCTCTATTAGTTTTTTGTTTACTTGTGTTGGACTTTAACCACATTACCATTTTTCTAAATTCTTCGTGGCAATCTACAAATTGGTATGTATGTTGTAATTCACCAAAGTAGGTTTCACTAACTGCAAAGTAACCATCTTTTGTTTCTAAGTTATATTTAATATCTTTATCTTTAACTTTATCTTTTACTTTAACTGGTTTTTTTGCTTTTTCAAAAACCAAATGGTTTTCTTTGCTTTCTTTTGGTTTCTTAGGTCTACCACCTTTCTTGCCGTTCTCTCTAAGTATTTCTACTTTCTTGTCATACTTTACATTGTCTAAGTCAAACTGATTCTTAAAGAACATAAATGCCATTAAGATTGAAGATTGTTCTGGTATTTCACCAGTTAGTTGATATTGATAGATTGCTCTAAAAAGTTTACCAAGTTCTTCATCTGTAAGATGTTTAATTGGTTCGTAGAATGACTTATAAATAAGAAATGATTGTTTTTCTTGAGCAGAGTTGCTCATATATACCCCCTATAAAAATTTATAAACTAACCTCTTAGAGTTCGAGGGGGTAATTACTCCCCCTCTTAGTTTACAACTCTTATGAGGTGATTACATTATATACTAATTTGCTCTCGCCTTTAAAACATCTATGTAAAGTTGTTTGCAGGGTTGGTCTCCTGCTTCATACTTTTGCCATTGGCGAATACCTACACCGATAATATCGGCACACTCTCTCTGTTTAAGTTTTAATTGGTGTCTTAGAGTTTTTATTTCTTCACCAGTTAATGTGCTTCTTTTCATAATTCTATTATATCTATTTATTTATTTTTTATATTTCTTAAATGATTCTTAACTGCTTTATTAAATTCATTATCTTGCTCTGAGAATCGCCAAATAATAGTGCCAATCCATTGTATTGCCATTCGTCTTGGTAAGTTATCTATGATGTCTTGTGCAACTTTTTCACTATCTTTTAAATTCATTATTCTTCCTCTACTTCACTAGCAAACCACTCATCTTCATCATCTAAGGTTTCAGGGTATTCTAACTTCCCGTCCCATTTCATATTTAACTCATCATCTTGTGCTTCTGCTATTGCTTCAAACTCACTATCTGCTTCAACTGTGATAGCACTCATAACTCTCACAGTTTCCCATTTTCTTACTCTCCACTTTGCCATTAGAATGCCCTCACTAAATATGTATTATCTCTACACTTAATTACGAGTGTTTCGTTTTCTATAGTTTCTATATTGCCTACTTCATCTTCATCAAATAGAAATCTATAGCGGTTAAAAAGATGTTGTTTTGTTTTATATGCTGACCATTCTAAACGCACTTCAAGTTTACTAAATTCCCAATGATATTTTTCGCCACCATATTGTTGTTCATAATAATCTGCTAGTGCTTCTGCTTGTTCGTAAGTCCAATCTGAATATATATCTTGCATTAATCTGTCAATAACCTCAGTCATATTTAAAGATTCTACTATCATTAAACTCTCTCCTCTCTTTCCCATAAAACTTCTGTAACTGCTTCTTGTGAATCAAAGAAATCGTAACCCTCTTGTATTAATTGAGTAACGATATATCTAGCATTTTTGCCGTTGTCGATATAGTTATTAACTTTATCTTTTAAAACTTGTGAAACATGATTTTTCATTTTTATCTCCTTATTATTTGGTTGATAATCCAATTATACGCCTTTTGTTCATATAATGTAAACTATTTATAAAAATATAGGGGGTATTACCCCCCTAGTAATTAGAACTCTGGAAACGGGTCTGCTTCCCTGATAGATACCATTTCTTTATTATCTTTGCTAAGAGTATAAAGTTCTGGATAAGACACTTCTGATTCTTTCTCGTGTCTATAGATAAAGTCGTCCATACTTTCATCATCACTTAAAAGATATTTAGCACCGCTATACTGAGTGTTATAGTTTGCACAAAAGTCTGCTACCCTAGCATATATGTTTGCTAAGTTGTCATCCCAGAAAACCAAAGATTCGCCACCTTTCCATCTAAAAGAAGGATTATCGCTATCGCCATAGTTCTCTAACCATTGCAAGTGAATAACAAAACACTTAGTGTGAAAGTCCTCACCAAAGTTATATTTAATATCTAATATTGAAGGTTTAGTTGTTGTAGTCATTTTTTTCTCCTTTTTATTTGATTACATGTGCCATTATACGCCTTTTGTTCATAAAGTAAAGAAATATTTACATTTTATTTTCATTTACCTTTAAGATACTGCAATGGATAATAAACAAGAAGTTATCAGTAGAGTGCTAGATATTAAGTTAGTTATTGCTCAAATATCAAGATCTAATGATAAAAGTATGAGAGATAATCTTTGCGAATACATTGAAGACCTAAGCGAGGAGATTCTAAAGATACTAGATGCAAGAAGTTGAACATAAACTTCAAAAGGCAATAGTTGAGTATTTAGAAATAAGGAGAATCTGTTACTGGGCAGTTCCTAATGGTGGGCATAGGAAGTTATCTGTTGCTAAAAAAATGAAAGCAGAAGGTGTAAAAGCGGGAGTTCCAGATATAACAATAATCCATGATGGTAAGTATTATGGTATTGAAATCAAGAAACCTAAAACTCAAACTCCAAAAGGTTATCTATCTCCGATACAGCGTGTCAGAATACAACAAATAGAAAAAGCAGGTGGTAAAGTAGGCGTTGCTTATTCTGTTGATGATGTTTATCAATTACTAGAAGATTGGAAAATCAAATAACAAAAAAAAGGGATGACTTTCGCCACCCCTCTTTGGTTTATTTAGTATCTGGTTTTGCCCAGTAACCATATACCATTTTTTGACCACTATTCCAACTATCATTACAAACTCCATCAATGATAGCAACATAGTGTCTGGACATTCTACCTATTACTTTACCTTTCGGCATATCGTGGCAGTATGCTTTCCGTCCATCGAACTTAGGTGCTTTATGCCAGACCCAACCATAGCGTTTTAAAACCAACTCAAAATCTTTTTTCCAGATTCCGTTTCTTGCTGATTTTTGTCCCGTGCTAACCTGATTTTGTTTTGCTAATTCGTTATAGCAATCTTTATAGTCAAGTTCTAACGCTATTGCCATTGCTCTAACTGCACAGTCTCCTGCTTTACCTTTAAAGTATTTAGAACGACCACCGTCATTATATTCATAACCGAATATTCTCATAAGTTGTTCTCCTTATATTTAGTTACATAAAATAATAAGATACTTGAAGATTCATCTTTACAAGATTTCTATTTCTTAGATTTTTAGAGAGCAACTAAACCCTGTCTATTTAGTTTTAATGGTTCCATTATACGCCCTTTATTCATATAAGTAAAGAATAAAACCAACACTCATATTGTTGGTATTGCTGATTAGTGTCCATAACTACAGTAGTTTACTAAACTTAAATACACCATATATGGTTAAAAAAATTCTACTGCAGAAACGGACTTAACTGGTGGGCAGTAAACAAGGAGAGTAATTTGAGGAATTACTAGAGAGAGATTATTGAAACTGCCCGATAGATAAGATACCAGTTATTTTTTACATGGGCAATCATTTTTGCCGCCAGTATCAAATAATTTATCTGCTAACTTATATACTAGGTTTCTCATACCAAATACCACTAATACTAAGATAGTTAGAATCGTTGTGTACCACTCTGGTGCTTCTTTTAAATTTAACCAAGCATCTTTCATAGTCATCTCACTAAATAGTGGGAGAACGAAATTTATAACGACTGGTAAAGAGAATACAATCACTATTAACTCATCTTTCCAAGAGTTCTCCATTGATTCTTCTTCTATCTTTTTAATTTCTAATTCAGTATCGCTCATAAAATTATCTAAATTACCTCTATCGTATTTCACTTACCACTTAGAGGATTATCCAAGAACTTTTGCATTTTATCATTAAGTCTGTCCTCTACCTCTTTTATATCTAGTCTAAAACTTCTTAAATCGTCTTTAGTATCTCGCTCAATATCATCAACAATATCACTGATTCTTCTAATGTCATTCTTTAAATCTTCCTTAATTGCATAAATATTATCGTCAATAGATTTTGCTTTATCTTCTATCTGGTTCATTCTATTTTCAAACGCTTCTATGTCTAACCCTGCTACTGCTTCTACTTTTTGATACATAACAAAACCACCATAGAGAGTAGCGATAACAGAAGATAATATACCGAAACCAAGTCCAAGTTGAGTTGGAGAAAAAGACCAACCAAAAAGCGAGAGTTTGGCATTTGCTATTTTTTCCTGAGTTGCTTCTATATCAATCTTTTTTGCCATTATCAAACTTTAGATTCTTTAAGCGTTTTAGTTCTTGCTCTAGTTTCATTACCTCTAAGCGTTTCTTGTGTAATTCTAACTTATAAAGTGCATTACAGTTCACTCGTTCTGGTATTTTGCCAATAGGCATTGTAATACGAGCATATAAACCTACATCTTTGGTTGTTGGGTTGTTTGGGTCTTCACTACCAAACGGACTAACTGCGTTATTAACAATACCAGTCATACCGATTTCAAAATTTGTAGTTCCAGATATAGCGTTCTTACAAGAGAAGTTATCAGATGTTCTTACTTCGTCATAAGAATAATTATTGTAGGAAGTTGGTAACTGTAGATTCAAGGAATTGTTGGCATTTACCCCTTGTGCTACTATTCCTAATATAAGAAATGTCGCTAAAATCGAAAATTTCGGCTTCATTATTTTAATTTTGAGCAGATTTTAGATGATACTGCGACTTTAATATCTTGTAGCATTGAAGTAGAACAAATATAAACGGCGTCTTTTTTGTATTTATCATTAATGTAAATATCAAACATTGCATAGTTGTTATATTTAATTCCTCTTAAATCGAACTGACTCACAAAAGGGATTGGTTTCATATCTTTATCAAAGACACCAATTTCGTAGTATTCGACATCTTTTCTCTTATTGAATACTCGAACCCTAGTGACAGATAATCCGTCTAAATAACTAGATTCCCATTCTGGATAAGTTGGCGACATTTGATGAGCGTGAACACCAAATGCCAAAAAAAGAATTATAAAGCGATACATTCTGCCGTTACATAAGCAGTATAGTTTCCGCTAGGAAATGCCCTAGAACCACCATTGTTTGCTACAGATGTGTGTTTAAACCAAGTAGAACCAGTTGCAGATAAATCATATTCATCAATATAATCATTAACTTCAACTTTATCAGTTTCATAATCTGCCATACCAGTTGCATCTGATACTGCACTAACTTCGGTATCACCAGTAAAAGTAACCACATCATTAAGTTGCGGACTAGAACTAAAAGAATCTGGAACAGTAAATTTAACTTTATATGCACTAGCAAGTGTTACATCTACCCTTGTGATTGGCATTTGTCCACCACTAGCAGGTGCTGTAGTTAATGTATATGCTTGTGGTTGTGCATAAGTTCCGTTTGTTTCGGTAGAGATAATACAACTACCAGTAACAGAAGCAGTAATAGGAATATCTAAAGCAAAAGCAGATTTACTTCCACCATAACTAATTATTCCAACTATGCCTATAAGTGCTATTTCTTTAATCATAATTTATTCCCCTCATATTGTAAGTTTACCATTTTATTATGTTTTATGTCTTCTGACAGATTTAAGATAGCACTATATTTATTGTCGGGTAAGTTGCTATCTTTTAAAGTAACTGTTTCTTTATATACACCACCATCTATTGTTTTAATATAATAGTTATTCATTTGTATTGCATTATTCATTGAATCTAACATTTGATTTTGTGCAATGCTGTTGCCTAACTCTAAGGTTTCTTCATTAATTGCCAACGCTCTTTCAAGTCTGTCATCTTCTTTGACATCCTCTTGCTCTTGTTCTTCTTTTTTGTTATCCACCTCAGTTTCTTCTCGATTAATGTTTTCATCTTCTAAAGCATCATATATTTCTGTAATCGTAGTGTCTGGTAATAAATCTAAGACTGCATCTGAATAACCAGGACAAGTTGGATTGTCTAGTGGGGTAGCACATCCATCTTCATATCTATAAGAATAAACGACTTGTGCATCTTTAATACTACCAGTTCCCTCTATTTCTATAGAACCATCACCCCACAGTTCTCTAGGTATATATTCTAAACCTATTACTTTACGAATAGGGATACCACCAGATTTACCAGACCAATCATCTGTTTCTTTAAAAATATAACCGCCATTAGGATTTTCATTCTGGACATACACCTTCATAGCATCTTCTCTATTCTTTATAGGTGTGTAAGTGTAATAAACGCCATTTACAGCGAGATTATAGTAATCTGGTAGGATATTATCCATAGACCAAGAATATGCGTTATTTACGGCATTATTCGAAGAACCAAAATAATAACTAGAGTAGGAGTAACCAACCCAAAGCACCAATACCGCTATAAGTAATTGCTTCTTCATTAGTAATCTTCTCTGCTTGTTCAATTTCATAAGGTTTTTCTTCGTGATTTTGCCAACCTATCTTAGCATCATCACCAATAAGACCATTATAAGGACAAGGTGTTCCTGCCATCATCATAGCATCAAACACTCTTTTATCTTGACACATCAGACTTACTGATGCTACTTTCATACCAGAATCGTATAAGAACTTGGCATTTTTAAGTCTAATACAGTTTTCCTCTGTAATAGTGCCACCTGCTGATATGCCTAGTATTTGAGTTTGAACTGCACCTGCTATACCTATAGTGCATAAATCATTACCATTACCTGCACTAAATTGTGGTGAGATTGCACTAGGTGGTGGTTGCTTGACTGTAGTAGTCATGTTGCCATTGGTCTGTACAGTCTGTGTTGTAGTTGATATAGTTTCTATTGGTTCTGCTTTAGATTCCATAGACAACATAACTGCTATTAATGTTATCAGACCTGCAAAACCAGTCATAAGAAATTGCCACAATTTTCTATCGTGGAACTTATCGAGTTCGGATATTCTTATATCTGTTCCCTTTAAACGACCATCTATACCAATAAATTTTTCATCAGTCCTAGTTTTAAGATGTTCTATATCTTTCTGTAAATCACAGATAGCATTTTTAACATCATCTAGGTCTTTTGGAATCATTACTGGTTTTTCTTTCTATCTTCAAACTTATCACCCATAAATCTTTCTTGCATTTTTTCTTTCATACAACCCATCTTTGCACAAATTTTAGGTGATTCACATATTTCACAAGGTTCAAAACCTACATCTTGCTCTTGATAATATCTGCCTTCTTCGTCGGAATAACTACCTTTTGCCATTATTTTCTCCTACCATTTAACTTTATCTGCCCAATATGCAGCACTCATTTTACCTTTGGCAATATTTTTAGCGTGTCTTGCCTTAAATGATTTTCTTCTTGCTTTCTCACTTGCAGATTTAGGATTTTTACCTGCACCACTTACACCTTGTTGTCCAAAGCGTATAGTCTTAACTTTATCGCCTTCTTTAGCAACCACTACATGAGATTTCTTAGGGTGGTTAGGTGTTCTTTTAGGTTTATTAAAACCAGATACACCTACTCTTGCTAATCTTGGGTCTTTTGGCATTATCTTTTTGCTAACTGAGCACCGAAATAAAACTCAATAATAAGTGATGCCCACTCAAAGACTTCTGCATACTTCACTAAACCAGCAACTTCAATAAATGTAGTTGTTTCGCCACCACCAAAACCAAGAAAACCATTTGATTTTTCGATAACTGGAATAGTCGTATTTATATCCATTAGTGGCGGTGCTATCTGTGTAAAGATAATTAGACCTAGAATAGTAAGAATAATAATCCTTCTATTCATTGCCGCCATAGGACTTTCTTTGTTTGCTTGTTCTCTTGCTTTATCTATCTCAACAGACCTTGCAGTCAATGCTTCAAGTTGCATCTTTTGTGCATCTTGTTTTGCTTGTTGATTCATAGCAAATAGTTTCATTAAGAAACCACTTAGAATCGGTAAAACATTTGTGAGAAGTGTCATCATTTGAATAACCTCTTAAACCAGTTCTTTACAGCATTGGTTTTAGTTTTTTTAACATATCTTCCTTTTTTATCTCTTAGTCCGTTTATCCAACCCATCTCTCCCCCTTATGGTTATTTATTCCGCATCTGGCAAGGTCACCAAATCCCAAGTTGTTGTTTCTTCATTCCATTTGTATATTTCACCATCATCAGGCATTGCTACTGGAGATTCCCATAGACAAGTGTCGTCATTCAATGTCCAACTAGCGTAAGGTTGAGGTGGAATGA
>Ga0255781_10000318_pt1 | contig 37741 bp, 57 predicted proteins | sample 101ome_21_FD_179979 | JGI IMG/M metagenome (GOLD analysis project Ga0255781, IMG submission 179979) | Coastal salt marsh microbial communities from the Groves Creek Marsh, Skidaway Island, Georgia - 101413BT metaG (version 2) | ecosystem: Environmental > Aquatic > Marine > Intertidal zone >... | reverse complement strand
GCTCGGGTAAAGGTTAGTAGATCTTCGTAGTTGTTAAACTGTTTAGTACCCATTATTCGCTCCAGTTGTTCACTACGAATGAGTTAGTGCCAATGCCCTCGAAGGTTAGGCTCAGGGATGGCTCTAGCGATGGATTGGTTGCCTCTACAAGCCCGTCATCGGTGATGTCTCTGTCCCATACACGGAATTCTGAGATGGTTCCCATGTAGTCATAAGCTAGGCTCAAGTCAGCAGATTCAAGATCAGCCAGAGCTGTCGGTGTTGTATTTTCTGTTAATGCTACGCCTTCAACTGCGCCGTTGATAAAGGTGGAGCCGTGACGAGAAGCCACATTAAACGGCACTAAAACATCAGGAGAATAATGTGTAGTCGATGAACTAACAGCGTCGTAAACACCTGCGACAGCTTGCTCAAATGCCATTAGCCCCGTTCTTGTGCTATCCGTAAATATACTAGGCTGTATGTATTCCCCGCCGTTTATCCATCTGTAAAACTTACTTGTTTGTGTTGTGCCCTCATCAGCATACGTAACACGCCCCTCCATGCCGATACAGACAGCCAATGGGTTAATCTCGCGGACGGATACGTTGTCTATGGAGCCTTCAAAATCGGAGCTTGCATCTATAATTAAATTAGCATTAGTTCCGTCTAGCTTTAAATATTCTACAAACGAGCCGTTACCTGTCCTGCTTGTTCCTACGGTTGTCAATCCCCCTCGGAGTCTAACTGAGCCGCTAACATGATTACTAATCTCAAAAGAAATAGCATAAACAGGGCCGCTTGTTAGTCCTATGTTTTGATAGGTATCACCGCTGGTACCGCTACTGTAATTTAACTTTCCGCCTGATATTGTTGCACTTGAGCCCTTAGTCCAATCACTGTCCGTATCAAACGTCCCATTAGTCACCAACTCAGAGCCAATGTACTGCGGCTCAGGCCACGGTAGGTTAGCTGATGGGATAGTGAATGTCTCAGCCGCTCTGCTCACAGACGAGCCAGACGTTGGGATTAGCGATGAAGGTGTGGAGCCTTCCTCGAACTGAGCGCCATAGATAAGAATGCTTGAGGTTCCGTCGAGATCAACAGTAGTTGAGCCTCCAGAAGCAACATATATTGAAACATTGCCGCTTGTATCCGTAGCGTCCGTTGTAAACGTAATAGCGCACCGATACCAACCGTTACCTACGTCTTGCATTGTTGCTGTATGTGCAGAATGTACTGCGCCAATGGTTCCGTTGCTTAAATCAAAAAAGGTATTTCCATTTGACGGGGTAGTGAAGTTACTTGTAAACAGCGACATTTGATCAAGCTGATCTGCTTTTGCGTAAACACTCCAAGTGTATTCGCTAGACGTACTTACTGTTAAAGAAGACGCAAATGTTCTTACAGTACCAGTACCGCCTCCTGAGCTGTCGTTTAAAGTACAAGCAGAGTTTTCCTGCCCGTCTGGGCCAACAGCATTCATTGTTTTAGTTGATGAAGTAACACTCCACCAGCTTTGCGTAAAGTCATTACTATAGGGGACATCATTAGTCCTAGACTCAGACTCAGCCAGTACGCCCTCGTTAGCCCATGCAGAGCCGTTGTAGACGTGGTGGCCTATGCGTGGGAGATACTTAGCCGCTGACGTTGTGGGGACGTATGAGTCTCCACGATCAGGGTTGTCTACCATGCCGCCTAAGTCAGAGCGGTAGAAGTGTGCGCCCCATGCGTAAAACGTGCCTGTAACTCCCGAGGTAGGTATTATTCTTGGGAATCTTGATGTAGCCGATGGAGTTTGCTCTACAGTAAACAACTGCCAATCGTCTGTAATTGTAACCGAAGAATACACACCAGCATTTACGTTGCCAATATTAACATCCATCGTGCCTGATGCAACTTTAAGCCAAACAGCAAAAACATAAGTGTTTGTAGTATTTAAGCCGCTTACTGTCTGTTGGATGTTCGACGATCCAGCTGTAGGAAAATTAATCTCATCGGCAGTTGTTGTCCCATCTGGAGCTACTATTTGATTGGCCGTCACAGTTGCGCTTGTGTTTTTAGTCCAAGCCGCATTGTCAAACTCCTCAGAGTACGTCAGCAGATTATGCGGCCCCCATTTGATAACAGGCATCTCTCGGACGCTTACGTTGTCTATGGTGGCTACGTAATCTCCCGATCCTGTTTGTCTTTCTATATAAAATCCAGTCGAGTTAGAATTAGCCTGAAAAACAAATTCTAGAAACTGAGGATTTCCGTCCATAGTGGTGCGACTTGCTGAAGTTGTTAAACCCCCAGTATCGTCAGCGGCGTCTCTAAATCTAAACTCTGATCCTGAAGTACCATTTAGCTCAATAGTTGCTATGTACGTGCGGCCTTCTACATAACTAAAAGTTTGGTTCGCTCTTTCAAACCCACCTGAAGACACCTGAATTTTTAGTTTGCCATCTAAAATGGAAGCGTTTGATGTCAACGTCCAATCCGAATCACTAGCGAACCCACCATTGGTAACAAGCTCAGGCCCATAGCCGTCCGTCATAGTGGCATTGCCAGCTCGTGCGTGGGTTATGGCAGACGATAAAGACGTGTAGCCCGGATATCTGTTCTTAATGAAGTCCGCGGTGAAACCCGGAACCTTGCCGTTAACGCTGTAAATAGAACGTAATTGCTTGGGGCGCTGCACCCCGATTCCGAGTCCGATACTCATATTAAGTCACCAGTGCGTGGATGCCGGTTGCTGTCGTGCCAGTAGACTTTACTCGCTTTACAGAGCAGGTCAGGTAGAAGTTATCAGGTACAACCACTGTGCGCTCGTTGCCGTCCTTATTCAAGAAGACAACAGTCCCGCCTGCCTCGATGTAGAGGCCGACCGCGATGTTGCCTTCGCCTACGTTGTCAGTCGAGTCATTATTAGTGACCTCGATCATGTCGTGTATCAGGCCAAACTCGTTCGGGCCTCGGTTGTGAAATGGGTTAGCCATTAGTTTTTCCTCAGTAGTGAATTACTTGCGTTTACGACCTGGCTTTTTAGCTGTTTTAGCCGCTGCTTTAAACGCTTTAGCAGTAGGCGCGCCTTTCTCGCCAGCCTTTCGCATTTTCTCGCCAGAGCCTGCTTTAATCCTTTTGCGCTTTGCATGAATGTTTGCATAGAGTCCTCGTTTAGCTGGCATAGCCCTTTCCTCGCTTTTTGGCGCGACACTTACCAGCCGCCTTGCACAGCGACGGAGTGGGACAGCCTGTACAGGGTTTAAATTTACTTGCCACGTTTCTTCCCCTTTCGCTTCTTACCGTAACCACAAGCCATTAGCTTCTCCTTGATTTAGCACCAGAGCATTTCCAGCGCTTTCTCGACAGATTGTTAGGGGTGTTGGGATCGTTCTGCTTGCTCTTCGAGAGTCGCTTCTTGATGCCCAATGAGCGCGCACAATACGAGTCGCCCTTGCTTGTCCCTGGTTTAACCTTAGCGCCCTTCTGGCCGTATGAGACCTTCCTGCCGGATGCCGTGGTCTTTACTCGCGCCTTTCCTTTGCGTGGTGTAGCCATATTATACCTTACAGTAAGAACTCAGTCGCCGCTGTCGGGTTGTACAGCCCTCGTTCTGCCTGAGTCTTGAATTTAAGCAATCCCTCTACTACATCTTCAACTATGCCTGTATATGCGGGACTGAAGCCGCCAAACAAGCCTTCTCGCTCTTCTGGGTCTAATGCTCGCTTAATCGGCAAGATGTCGCTATAGCTGTACGCCTCTTCATTCTTCTGCGGTAATTGCGCTAACAAGCCTTCTAACTCTGCGCCGGCAGATACTGCGGCTGCTGTTGCAATTGGATTGGCGTTTACATTAACGCCGCGCGCCTCTAGCCCCCGCAATATGTCTTCAGTAACGCGGCCATAATAAGGCTTCATCTGTAATGCTCGTAATTCATTGGCCGTTGGTCGCAATGGGTCTCCGACAAGCTTTTGCTCCTCCCCGAGCCTTGCGTCGGGTAGCAACTCAAATATGCTTATGTCTTGGTCGGTGTAGCCAAGCCCTTGACCAGGGACGCCCATCGGATAACTTGCATGGCCGCTTTCAGTGATGATTGGTGATCCCGTAAAAATCTCTCCGATGTTTTGTATGCGACCATCCAAAGCTGTAGCTTGTGCTGGGTCTAAAACCGCTGAACGAGCCTCACCGATACCGATGCCACCCTTATTACGGAACAGCTTATCCATCCTATCCATTAGTTCTTTGCGGACAGAATCAGGGAGGTTGCGGAATACTTCGCGCGACGATGGGTCATCAATGCCTTTCCAGCCATCAACCTTTAATCCTTTGTTCTTATATTTTTGTGTCTTCTTGTCCCAAGTGCCTTTCGTTTCGAAGCCTTTTATAAACTCGTCGAGATCGGCTTTTTGATCTTTTGTCATTGCCGCTTTTGCGTACTCGATCATGGTCTCGCCGGTCATGGTGGCGAAGTCACCGCCAGAAGGAGCCATTCTCCACGGGGCAAATAAGGGGGTCTCGCCTTTAAATAAATCAGCCGCCGCCATAATTTGATTGACAGGGTTTTGCGCAGACGCCCAAACCATACCAGGATTTTCGAACATAAACCCTTGGCCGCCTTGTAAATTAATCGGAGTATCGAAAGCCACATCATTGATGCCCATTAATAAGCCGCCAGCTTGCGTCCTGTCTGACATAGTCGAAATGATCGGACGACCTTCTAATGAGCTTAAAGCTATTCTATTAGGGTTTACAGTGCCGCGGTCGTCGATTATGTATTGGTTGCCCATTAGCTTCGGCTGCTCATATACACGGCTATCAAAGCGAGGATCTAAGCCTCTACCAAAAGACTTTGTTACGATTCCAGCCTCTGCTTCCTCTGGTGAAGCTAATAATCCCAAGCCCGCTGCTGCCGCTGCTGTGCCGCCTAGTATGTTAGAGCCTTTGTACTCGGGGTCGAATGCGGCGCCATAAAGCGCGCGGACGCGAGATGTATCCGGGACCGTCAAATTTGTGGGCGGATTAGTCTCTAACTGCCGCATATAATTATCTATTTCGAACTGGCTTGGGGTGCCTGTCTTGCTGGGAATGCTGCCCTTTAAAAGATCGTAATACGGCCCAACATCCTGCACATTTTCAAACAATGTCCCTTTGCCACCCATCTCGTAAAGGAACTCCACCATGTCGTCGGTGGTTGTTATGAAAGGCTCGTCAGTATCTGGATCTAATACACGATAAGCTTTAGACGCATCACCTTCGGGCAACATTAGCGGGCTTTGCATGGTATTCCATGTCGCACCCTCACCTAAAACTCGATCCATGCCTTGCGTGTTTACTGCGAAAGGATAAACACTCGGCGCTTGATACGTCGGGAAGTTGTCTTTCATCCTGCCGGCATAACTTGCGGCTAATCCTGGGCTTTTAGACATATACATAAATTGAGGCGCAGTGTTTGTCACCTCATTGTCTAAAATGTTTGGACTTGTTGTTCCTGAGTAAAAAATCTCAGGGAAAAGATCACGCTGGCGCTCGGAAACAGCCTCGGGGCGCATATCAAGCCTGCCCTCAGCGATACGCTCGGCAACCTCTTCAGGGCGACCCAAACCGATCTGCCGGACAATCTCGTCTAATATGCCTGCTGCGCGCGCGCCTAAAGCCATGAAGCCTCCAGTGTGAAGAGCCAATTATATCAGACTATCGTTAATCACCGCAGAAGCAAGGGGTGCTGTCGTATCCCCATAAGTCTGTCTGTCTGCCAGACACGGCTATCATATCGGTATAACTAGGTTGATCAGATCGAAAGCGAGCGCCTAGACGTAGCTCTTGATCTGCCCACCAAATCGCAAGCTTGTCGTTTTCGTTAACAAGGGACTGTTTGATGCCATAGCCTTTTAGGAAACATAAGTCGCAGTTCGAGTAAAACCCAGAGGCTGGTAGTTGTAGGTCAAAGTCCTGATTAGCCCAGAATTCGATAACGTCTTGCGAAGTGATGCCTTTGTCGGCCAGTGGCGTTAAGTAGCCCTCTTTCTGGCGCATCTTGCTTACCCTGCGTGGCTCGTCTGCGCGTATTCCTACGGCCGTTTCCCACTCGCTTATACCTTGGTCTTTCAAATAGCGTTCAATTGTTAGCACCTTTAACTCACTGGTACAGAATCTAGCGACCATGTTGGGCAGGTAATTCTTGTCAGTGATCAGTTGCTCAAATGGTTCGCCGTTCCTACTGGCAGTATCGTAATCGACGACCCTATATTGCTTCTTACCGGCATACTCCAACCAGATGATTGGCACACCCCAGTGCGTCTCACAGTCTCTAACAAAGTCCAGCGTCTCAGGCATCTCTTTGCCGGTGTTACAGAAGATTACCAAAGCGTCAGCCAAGTCCATCTGACTAACCATCATGGCGCTGGAGCGACCGCCACTGAAACTTGCAACAACAGTCATACAATCCCCTTTAGGTTACGTCGTATAGGCTCGCCCCAATCAGAGGTCTTTCTATACCCGATGGCAAGGTATCTGAATGCGTCCGCGCAGTGTGATGTCCAGTCGTGTAACGGCCTCTCAGCCCAGACCTGCATGGTCTCGTTGTACTGCCGGCGGTACTGTCTCAGGCAGTCGATGCCCTTCTCGCACTTGTCCTTGTCGAACCAACAAAGATCGAGCATAGACCTAACGGCCTGGATGCCGTCGTCCACGTTCAACTGCGGAGCGATTTGAACAGGCGTTACCCGAAGGTTATCCAGCACCTCTAACCGTGACCGGCCGCTGCCTAGCTCTCGTACTCGGACGTCATGCGGCAGGATGTGCTGCTCGTAAATGTAGCCCTTTTCCTGCAGGATGCGCGCGTAGTGATCTAATCCCACTCCGGCGTTTTCGTAGTAATCAATGAGCCTCACTTCTGGACCGACAAACTGCGCAAACCAGATGGCCGTGGAATCGCCGACACCTAAGTCCCAGGCTGTCACCACGCCGACTGAGCGCTCGTAAGGGACGCGATCTATCCTGCCCTCGTGTAACGCATTAGCCATTTCCTGCGTGTAGTAGGCGCCCTCTGAGAAGATCCTGAAGTCACCTTCCCATATATGCTCATAAACGTCGGGGCGTTTTTTAAAGTCTTCCTGTCGCTCTTGTTCGAGTACATCAGGAAACCACGGGTTATCCCGCCAATTCATCTCCACAATCTTGCACTGGTCTGGCTCATTAACCCTGAAACGGTTGTGAGTCGCTGACTGTTTAGACTCCGGGTTCCATGTCACCCATATTTCGGAGTCGTCCTCTCGTACTGTAGGGATAAGCTTCTGCCATGCTGTCTCGGTAACAGTCTCTGCCTCGTCCACCCAGCATAAGAGAATGCGAGCCTTAGACTTAATGCTATCCAGGTTCCTGCGAAGACCAGAGAAGACATAGGTAATCCTGCCATCTCTAGATCGGATGTACTTCTCGCCTATCTCGTAATAACTACTAAGACAGTCTACCGAGCGTATGGCTGACTTGACCTCTTCCATTGAGGACTCGTCAAGAGAGTTGAGGTGTTCACGTGCGCACAGTATCTGGCCCTGCTTGCCAGAAACACCCCAGCGCATTCCCCATACCGCGGTCATCAATGCGAATGAGCGTGTCTTAGCAGAGCCTCTACCACCGTAGGAACAGCGATACCTAGCCTCACCTGTAAACAGGTCAGCTAGTTTAGGCGGTAGTTCAATCGAGACCTTTTGCGACAAGTTCAATCACCATAGGTGGAGTCATGGAACCGTCGCTACTCGTGAGATCGGCATCTACTTGTTTAAGGTCGGGCAATACCTTGTTAAACAACCGAAAGTTATCACGCTGCATCGCCTCATACTTTTTCAGGTCGTTATGGAAGGTAGGACTTTTTGCGTCCAGCTTACCTATTTTCCCAATGTTATCAGTGATTTGCGCCAACAGACGCCCAGCATCAATTTTATCTCTTGTGCCTTTTTTAACATCTGCAGCGATCTTCTGCTGTCTTGTCATTGCCACCGTTCATTCCTCGTCTGGGTGCGGTATTGAGTCGGCCCAGTACAGCCCCATGCTGTGTCCTGCTCGTATCTCACCGTCCATTATGTCAGTAGCAGTCAAAGGCCACGACTCGACAGTCATATCGTCGAACGCGACCAGCACGGTTTTCTCTTCTGCGGGCATATTACCTTGCTCGATAACACGCCACTCTATCGAAACCACTTGCAGCATTGCCCCCGCCTCACTGCTAATGACAGGCTTATTTTACGCTAATCCTCTGTTTTCTCAACATATTGTGGATTAGGGGTATAGATAGACTCACCATATAGTTCCCACTGGCGTAGGTACTTCCTCATGGTGTCGTAGTGAATGCCAAATGCCTCGGACAATGACCAGACGTCTACACCTTTATCGTAGAGGTCTTTCGCCTCCGCTAACTCTTTCTTGGATATCTTCACAATCCACCCCCAGGTTATTGTAATCAGGCCACTTACCTTCGCAGACCATTTGCTTATAAAACTGCTCCTCTGCTACCGCGTCGGCATAGTCGGCGTTACCCACTAATCCCATTGCTATCAAAAATCCGACCAGCAGCGTGATTGCCAACTTCTTCTCTGACAAGTTCATACCAATACTCCTTCAACTTGTTATTGTTTTGCAGTTTGCGGATGGCGCTGTCGTATACATACTTAGCGCCTTGACGTGAAAGGCCAAGCTCATCGGCAATCTCTTGCCACGACACCTCGCCACCATCTTTAATCTTACCGATTGAGTGAGACATTAATCTTTACCATTAACCATGCCCTCGTAAACAGCGAGGTCTATAATATCTTCTGCCTCGGCCTCTTCCACGGTTGCGTAGATAATCTCGGCGCACGTCCTCATGACAAACCCCGCACTAACAAACACCGGAAACTGGCCGCTGTCGTCAAGCTTGTTAATGTCACCAACAAGCCGCTTGGTTGCCTCGTAAACAGGCGTCCAATCGATGCCGTCAATGATCGTCGGCCTAACAGCTTGGTTGAACTGTATTACCTCTCCCATTACAAACTCCCCTTTATTCTGGCGATGTGTTTAGGTAAGTCCTCAACATCGTACTCGTTAAGCTGCGGATACTCTACCTCGATAATAGATGCCACTTCGTGATCAAAGTAGCGCGCGCGGAGTAGAGATAAAATGCGAAGCTCTATGTCAGCGTTCATTCCTCTCCCTCATACGGGTCATGTATGCTTGGATACTTCATCAGCCAAGTGCCTTGCACATTCTCGATGTACCTAGTGCTAACGTCGTGGCCTTTACACCAGCGCAAAGCACTCTCCAAACTATTGAATACAATTGTCGTCATTTTCTGCCTCCATGATTGCTCTGCCGATAAGCTCTGGTATTGGCGGAACGACTGCATTACCTAAGCATTTAAGTCTGTGTGACCTATCGGGAACCCCATTAGCCACTCTACCCACGTTGGGTTCAATGTCCCATTCGTTTTCTGTTGGTTGTCCGTATGCTGCACTGCCACATCTAGCGTGTCCCAACTCACCTTGCCGTTCCTTATCCTGCCGCCGATGTATCCCCCTTTGTAGTCTCTCGTAGAGGGAGTCGGCCACTTTCTGTTTTGGGTAGCAGATAATCCAGACCCTATCTCTGTGATGGTGCGCGCCAAGTTCGGAAGCTGGTATACAGTGCCACTCCGCATCATACCCGAGCGCGGAAATGTCCCAGAGAACTCGTTTAAACCAAGCTCCCCGCTCTCCACTAAGCAAGTTTCTGACGTTCTCAAAGATGGCGTATCGAGGTCGAAGCTCCCCAATAAGACGGGCGCACTCTGACCATAGCCCACTGCGCGTTCCGTCTGCGATGCCCGCTTGGTTTCCTGCGACTGAGATGTCTTGGCAGGGGAATCCGCCTGTGATGACATCGACTCTAATTCCATCGGAAATAAGTCGGTCTGCTGTGATTGTTCTGACGTCGTCATAAATAGGCACCTCTGGCCAATTTTTGCGTAAGACTTTCTGAGCGTAAGGTTCTATCTCACAGAAAGCGACGGTCTCAAACCCAGCCCTTTCAAGGCCAAGTGTGAAACCGCCGATGCCAGCGAATAAATCTAAGACACGCATCTTACATACGCAATTTGCTAAGTTCGCCCCAGCGCGCGCCAATGTCATGGAGTCCTGCGTCAAAAAGACTTTGAGACTGAACAGCGATAGCGTCATTGATTTCCCAAGTCAGCCACTCTGCGTCTTCGATATCGTCAGTGAACAAACAGGCTTTAGAGCCATCGTTTAAATAAATAACGATACCAAGCTTGGCTCGCTTCGCTTCAATCATATCTGCTACTTGATACATTGTGCCTCTCCCGTTAGACAAGTCGGGACGCCCCCGACACAGTTAAGATAACAAAGGTTGTTATGGTGTACAAGTATTTCAGGGGTGTTTTGACTGTTTTGTCACTTTCTTTTAGGGGCAATAGTCTGGGGTGGCTCACCCTGCGGGTTCCCGATTCAGCTATCGGGCGGGGAAGTGTTTAGCCAGTTCAAGCGCTCGCTGATTCTCTAGCTTGTTAACAGCACAGAGATCGAGATACTCGGACTCGGTCAGTCCTTTCAGTCGCCCAACAAGAACACAGACTCTCTCTAAGTTCTCGATGTGCTTGTAGCCATTGCGAGTACAGAACATGGCACGCTTCACTGTCGTACACATAGTCACCTCCAAAATAGGCATGACTATTATACTACATATCCTGTTATGACTATACGCCCGCTAGGCGTTCCTCTTGCTCTTTGATCCTGGCTTTGATATCGGTAATCATGTCTTCGAGGTCTATGCGCGTGTACTTGACCACCCTGTGCTTTGAGTCGATCAGTTCCCTCATGGCTTCCATGCCGTAGGTGTCGATCATAAACAGCGCGTAATCGTCTGGAGCGCCGTTACGAAAGTTATTACAGCCCTTGCACTGCGGGTGTATGTTTTCCTCTACCAACAGGGTTGCGGTCCACCTGCGACTGACAAAGTGACCACCGTCCATGTCCTTGTAGTGGCCTACTTTTCCACAGGTTACGCACTCGCACATACCGTTATCGTCTGCGTACTTCATGCGCACTAGGCGTTGCAGTAGGGCTGCGGCGTCCTGCTTTAACTTACCTACGGTCTTCGGCTTCGGCATCTGCTTTTGTAAACCTGCGCTCTCGGAGTATCGCCTTGTCCCACCATCCGCACTGACAGCGCCAGCCCTCCAGTTGATAGGGAGGCTCCTGCTTAAACTCCGGCGTCATGGTGCGGTCGCAATCAATGCACCCGCGCCTTGTCAGTGATGGCGTGTCCAAGATCATCAAAGTCCTCCACGTCGCTTACGATGGCCGCAAGCCACATTTCAGTAAAGGCATCGACATCCATCTCAATCGTAATAGGGCCGGTGTACGGCTCTACATAGACGTCGGTCCATTCATCGTTCTGTTTATTACTGATAGCTCCTCCAATATGCTCGACTAGAAAAACTGCTGTACCGCCACAAGGCATCGGCGCGCGCATCATTGGAATCATAGCTATCTCACTCTGCGATCATCTTATAGGAAATTGTATTATACGCTACCTGACCGTATTCCTTGTGATAAGTGATCACATTAGCCTCTCGGCCACTGAGCCAGCCACCTCGGCTGCTGTAAGAATCAGCACTGGCTAACGTCCGGTGTTGCTCGACCACCATCAAATTTGTTTCTTTTTTGTCGATTGAGTGATAGTGGCCCATATGTGCGTAGGCGTGTTCTGTCCTGCCGAATACCTCCCGATACTTGGCGGCGAAAACCGTGTCCACGTTAGCGACCTTCCTTTTGTGGCCGTGATGGAAGAAGAGGGCCGTCTTCCCAAACTCGTAGCAGTAATAGGTGTCGGCTGTGTTATCTATAAACACCCTTGGCTCTTTCTCGTACAAGGCAGTCAGTAGCTCTCTCATCCAGATGGCAGAGAACGGGTCGTGGTTGGCGTCACACCACTTTATATGCACCGCCTTGTGCTTCTCTAAAAGCATCTTGATGATCTGGCGTGTCACGCGAATCGTGGCTCGGACGATCTTAAAATTACGCGAGTCGCTGTCTAGTAAATGCTTGGAAGCCTGGGTGAGGGGTTCGTAGTCGTAGTGCGCGAAGTCACCAAGTTGCGCGTACACGGCGGTGTCGGCTGCGGGGCTTATCCTGATCGCCTCTGCAAACCATTTAATTAGTGTCCGCTCCGCTATCTTCAAGTCCCAGTCATCGTTTTGCGTTTGGCCGGATGCGTTCACCTCGTCCTTATCAGCAAGCATACCCATGTGGTAATCGGTGATCACAAAGCAGTTGCACAAGTGGTCTGCGTTTATTTTGGGCGCCTTTACAGGTTTTGCTGGCTCTATCTCGTCTGCCATACCCTTAACTATCTCGCGCATGACCTCCAGTTGCTTTTCAGTGTCTGCCCGCGTCTTTACCCACGTCATAATGGGCTTGTTATCGGCGTCGTATAAAATCGACTCGCCCTTGATCACCTGCCCCTCGGGTACGGGGTTTACTTGATCGTGGCGTGGCGAGAAGCCCTGCAGTGCGCTCTTCTTTACGACCACCTGCAATCGCTCTTTGATTGTGCCGCGATTTACATGAAGCAGCTCCGCCGCCTTGTGAAGAGAGTAGCCTTGTATCCAGCACATCTCTGCGGCTTCTTTTTGTTTTTCTGTAAGCTCTATTTTTTCTATTACTTGTTCTGCTTCATTAGGCGTAAACGCTTTTGCTAGATTGCGCATCATCTCCCCCAGAGCGATTAGCGACCAAACCTCACATCGATATCCTTTGTTTCGGCTAGGTGCTTTGCAATGACTCGATACACGTCATCAACGTCATGCATCCCCAAATCTTTTACTGATTTACTTGCAAACAGTGCCTTTTGTACCGGACGCCAAATTATCTCTTTGACTAGCGTGCCGGTTGGCTCGATAGGTAAGGTAACAACCTGTTGCATATCGTTACCCGAGGCTGCGAGGACACGCGCGATGTGGTCGCAGTATGCGTGGATGGCCTTCATCTGCTGAGACGTCAGCTTGGGTTCGAGTATCTCGTAGACCTTGCCGGCGTCACGATGCTCCATGATGTACTGGCAAAACTGCTCGGCCTGGTACTTGTTATTCACTACCCAGCGCTGGCTCATGCTTCTACCCTGTCGCCGTTCAGCGTCACATACTGACCGTATTTTTTAAGGCAATGCTGCCGGAATGCCTCAGAATCCATGAAGTCGTGGGTCAAACAATCCACCGATGTCCAAGATCGTAGGCCGATTTTATCACGAACTTGGTTATGAGGTATCTGAGCTGCAAAAGGGCTAATACCGCGCTCTTCTTTGCTGGCCTTGTTTAGCCAAGAGGTTATAAAGCGCTTTACCCCAGTGCGTTTCTTGCGCTTCCGAGGGTTAGAGTCACACCAGGCCGCCATTGCAAGTAGCTCTCGGTAGACATCAACGTCTGGGTAACTCTGTTGCAGGTAGATAGAGTAGTCGTCGTCTATCTCGAAGTAGGTGCCGTCTTCTAAAATTATCATGAGAACTTCCTTTTTTGTATGTAGGCCCATAAGTCAGAAATCGGAGAAAGGTCTTGCCTGTTGATTTGCCAGCCGGTGTAGCCTTTTCCTTTGTTGGCTTTGAACTTTTTCTTATTCAATCTATCTCGTCCGATGCAACCAGTAATTTCGAACGCATCTGGCTCGTCTTGCTGACAGACTAAAACAGCGAACATAAATGCAAACTTGCAATCGTGCCGAAATAACAAATTTCCGTGTTTGTAGAACGTCGCCTTAATTTGCAATGTAATAAACTGATCGTCTCGGACAGGTATGAATAAATCACCGCCCGAATCGATACCCAACGTAGAAGCAGAAAAATCTAAATCAAGCACTTTAGCAACAGCAAGTTCCGCCCTGACTCCCAACCTGTCAATCGACATTGGATCACGGTCGCCATCGACAACCTTATCAACGACACCCGATGCCCTAGCTAACTGCCACCGCAATCTACCAGCCTGCTCAGTTAGTGCCATCTCTGCCTCATTCAACTTAACTATCATCCACACTTCACCTTATATGTCGCAGCAAGCCGCGACAAAATTGTTAGTTAATAATGACGAGCGTTGATTACTGTATCGAATCTTGACATCTATCCGCTTGACCTGCTCTCGGCCGGCGGGGCGTATACACTCTCAGGTATCGTCGTCTCCGAGGTTCTTAGGTTCCTCGTCCTAACGCCCAGTAATCTCTGACTAAGAAAGGTGAGACATAGTTAGTTGTAAAGAGTCGTAAATAGTAGTCCGAGGACGTGTAATACGTGTATACTAACCGTGTCTTGTTTCTTAGCCGAGTACAAGACTATCACCGAGAACCCCTCCGGTTCAAGTGACTCCCGTAGCCCCTCACTCGAGGGGCTTTTTATTGAGCAGGTGATAGGTCGCATACCGCTTCCCGTTTCTTACTGTTACCTCAGTGTGTATCGTGTGACCCTGCATACGAAGGTCATTGATACGCGCTGCAAGCCGAAAGCACTGGTACTTATGTAAAGCTTCAAGTGCCGTGATTGGAGCCTTCGACAAGTGGTTCAATATCTGAATTGTCTGACTCATGGTTTTCCTCCCAAGTTAAAAACTCATCGACAGTAAGATTGAAGTAGTGCGCGATCTGCTGAACACGCGACAACGCCATGTCGTCGCTGTTCTTCCATCGGTAAATGGTCATAGGCGTGACCTGTAGCTTCCGAGCCATAGCGGTGCCGGTTGGGTCACCGCATGACTCTAAAAGCGCCGTCAGCGCCCTGCCAGGTGGTTTAGAAAGGTATGTCATCTTCTGCGAATCCCTTTTCAGTTGGCTCTGCTGTTGCAACCATGTCAGCCACAGGTTGCGCCGCGTACTCTTGCTTGGGCCTGTCGGACAGCATCTGCATCTCTGACGCCACAATCTCCGTGGTATACCTGTCGTTACCTGACTGATCTTGCCACTTACGAGTACGCAACGATCCCTCGACATACAGCCTGTCACCTTTCTTTGTGTACTCACTGACAATGTCCGCAAGCCTGTTAAAGAAAACAACTTTGTGCCACTCTGTGCGCTCTTGCATCTGCCCAGTGTTTTTGTCTTTCCAAGACTCACTGGTAGCTATACTAAGGTTAACGACCTGACCGCCGGTTTGTGTGGCCCTAACCTCTGGGTCAGCGCCGACGTTACCGACAATGATTACCTTGTTTACTCCCTTACCCATTGCTTTGCTCCTTCATCGCTTTCGCGTTTTCCATTACTGTTCGATACTGCTGTTTTATTTCAGACGACAAACGCTCTTTTACGCAGTTACGCTCATACTCTTCTAACTCGCCTTGAAGTTGCTCGATATACATAGCATCGCCCTTTGACACAGCCTCAGATAGCTTCTCCGCATACTCGTCAAAGTTGGCGTGCATCTCAGCGACGACCTCACGAACTGTTGTCTGCGTTGCAGTCTTCTTGTTCTTAGGCGACCCGTCTTTTACTGCGGACATTTCATCCTGACTAAGCTGGCTATACCACACAGCGCAGTTGTGCTTGTTCTCTGAATACCGGCGCATGAATTCTTCATACATGAAGGTGACATCCAGATCATCAGCCGGAGGCAAATCCTCACCTCGATAAACATACAAACCGAGACCGTGCATTCCTATTGCCTTGGCAAAGCACCTCTGCATCGCAGTGTTGATGTCAAAGACATTAGGGTTTTTTAGCGGTTGGTTCTTATTACCTAGCACCGGCAAGTGCATACGATGCGATACACCGCTTACCGTTACAGTACAAAAAACCATCATTTCGCCGCTGGGAAAGGTCACCGGCTCGTGATGCTCGTAGGTTGCATCAGGACAATGTGTTTTTAACAACTGCCACGCACTTGCCCATGAGATATAACTCAGCTTTTTATTGCCTTGAGGTATCTTCTCAATATGCTTGCCGCAATCTATTTCCGAAAGCTCTTTAAATTTGCTATCCATATTAGGCTCCCTTTGCCATTTCTTCGTAGGTCACATCCTCGTAACCCTGTTGCGGAGCCGCAGAGGCCGCGTACTCCATTTGTGCAAGCTCGTAGCCACACGCATAGCCTTGCGAGTAGGCATCGCTCATACGTGGCTCAAGCTCCATGTAACGACCGTAGTAACCACACTCAAAGCCCTGACGGTACTCTCGTGCAAGCAGTGGCATTAGTTGTTTCCAACCGTCGCTCATAACCTGCTCGTGATCAGCCATGATTACCTCCTAGCGCCTTCATGCACTGGTGATAGCCCACGTAGTAGGCGTCGGTCTTGTATTTTTTTGAGGTAATTTTTTCCTCGCAGTCAGTCCAGCCCTCGATAAACGCCTGCTCACAAAGCTCCACGTAATCGGCAAGGCGCGCGTCCATCTCTGCCTCTAGGACAGTAAATGGCGCCGGCCGGCGTATACGTCGCAACTCTTCCAGCGAGTTGGCAAGGTCGTTAATTAACGCGCCGTCGATCATCTTTGGCGCCACAAAAGTCTTGTCGCTCACGCTAAACCCTCCTCAAATAACTTCTCGCAGACGTCGTCTGCATTCAAAACCTCGTAGCCCATCCACGTGCAACCCTTGACGCAAAGCTCTGTCTCCTTGTCATAGAAGATAGAACCCCACATCTCGTGCTTCACGGTTTCAGTAGCAGCGGTAAAGTTAGGATCAAGCTCGTCGTGTGGAACCACGATAAGAGCCTCGCCAGTGCTTGAGTCAAAGTCATCGACCTTGCAGCCGTGTAACTCGTCCTGGTCTTCTTGGATGTCTTGCTTTATCCAGATACATAAGTCCATAAGTTGTCTCCCGTATGTGCGTCATTGCACATGAGAGACTATAACAACCTATGTTGGATCTAACAACCCCTGTTATGGTTTTAGTAGGACCAGACGGTTGGAGAGGGGTGTTTTGTGGACACGTCGAGGTGAATAAAACGGGCCGCACCTTTCTGGTTTACACCTATCCTTTTGATACCGTGGCGTAGTGCCACCTGCATGAGGTCGTAGGCATCGCTGTAAGACACGGCAACGTCTACTGCCACACCAAGACTATGCGTCCCAGCATTGCCCCCAGAGGCGATTTTACGAGCCTCCACGGGGTGGTTAGTGCAGCGGTAGCCGGAAGAGATTACCATCGGCCGGGCGAAGTCCTCTCGTATGGCGTTCAGTGTTTGACGGAAGTCGTCATCGAAAACTAGCTCGCCGCAGCATCGGCACTGCAGCTCGTCATCAGAAAAGTAATTAGTCGTCATAGCGTATGCACCTTAACTCTGTTACTTCTTCTGTTGCACAAATAAGGGAGCCATAAAAGGGTATGCACTTATCTCGCTCGTATGTGATTGTGGTGTAGTCAATGCACTCTCTTTCTTCTTGAGCTACGCAACCGGACAGCACAAGCAAGAGAGCTATAACCTTCATTTTTTTCTAAGTGCCATCAGCTTGTCTGCACCACGAATGCCGAAGCTGGCGGACACGGCAAGAAACAATAAGTATTGATACCACTCGGGCAGGGTGTCTAATGCGGCAAATGCCATGTCAACGCGGTCAATAACATCAACGTCATTCATGGCTATGGCGTAACCAATCATGAAGATTGGAGCGGCTAGACAAAGGGTCCAGAACTCGTCTTTCCAGCTATTCATTGACGCATCAGCCATTTTGTTTTCCCAAGCCGCATCGTTCTCAATAACCTGCAACTTGCGCTCGTGGACGGCTTGCTTCTCAGCGGCCTTTCTTTTGAAGTGGCCTCCGATTAGTTCGGTAACAGGGCCAATGAGGGTTTGCCACATTATCGTATGAACTCAATGATGCCGATAACTAACGGGATGATTGTCATGATGACTATGAGTTGGCGGTTCATTGCGGCGTCTAATTTATCGAAGCGAGTATTATGCTCATCAAGCTGGCGCTGGATGTTCTCGTATCGGATCAGGCACTCTCTCTCGTGCGCCTCCAGTTTGATCAATGCTTCTTGTGCCAAGTCCATCTCATTTACCGCCCTTCTCAAGAATCACCCATATCAAAAATACGACGGGTATGGCTCCGATTATAGCAAGGAATCCTGCCAGTATTTTCTCTTTCATTCGCTTTTGCTTGTATACCGTCCGCTCACGCTCTGCACTGATGCTTTTTTGCAACGCCCTAAATTCCTCCAAACCATCATCGCCAAACGTATACTTAATTAACATAACAATCTCGCGTCGTTGCGCTCTCAGCTTCTGCTGTCTTGCAAAGCGTTCTAGGGCTTCAGCCTGTACGCTCTTGGAAAATACCACCTTGCGGAATGGGCTAGGCTCTTTTTTGTCGCACTCTAGCGCATCACTGTAATGGCCCCACCAAACTCCGATCTGCGACAGGACATCGTGTGCTTCTTTTCCAGCCGCAACCATAGCCTTTACGGTACTGTAAGTTTTTGCACAGGCGGCGGCGGCGGTGACCGGGTCAATCACGAGTCAGACTCTGCCCTCAACAATGCGGAGCTTCTTAAAATCTGGGTCATTCAGCTTGCGCATTATCAGCTTCTTGCGTCCTTCAGTGTCCTGCCACGAGACGTTCTCTTCCTTCATCCACTGCGCCAGCAGGTGCATAGGGATGGAGCCGACACACCAAGAGTCGGGAAGCTTGCCGGCGCCCATAGATCTCAACATAGCCGTGCGATTAAGGTACACGTCGTTGTCGAATTGCTTTTCGACCGTAAACGTGCCGTCGTGATTATCGTGGAACTTCTCTTTAATTTTCACTGGCTTCGACCTTCTTCTTACGCGGTGCGCGCTTCGGTTTTGGCGGCTCAGGAACAAACTCCACTCTTGTACCAAACGCACAAGCTGTATCCTCAGAGATATCCAACATATCGCCACGGACGTGCTTCTTACCGTTGAGGAAAAGGCTTCCGATTACTACCTTGTACATAATTACTCCTTGAAAAAAGGGGGCCGAAGCCCCCACAGCCCTAACTTCTATTAAGAAGTTGTGCAGTCTGCGATGATGCCTGACGCCTTCTCGTTCTTACAAACAAGAGTAAGCTCAGTAGTGACCTGACGCTTAGTCGAGTCACCAGTCTTCGCAAGCGCTACGTTCTTGGTAGGACGTAGGACACCAACTGCCCACATATCGTCTTGCATAATGAAGACGTCACGTGAACGGTTCTCACGAGATGGAATGAACTCTACTGTACCCCAGGGAGTTACATAGACATCCATGTGCTTGATCACACGCTCGTCTTCTGCACGAATAGTTGAGCGTTGGTTATTTCCACCAACAAACCCAAGCGCTTTATTCATCTGGAATGCTGACAAGTAGACAGAGTCAGGGTTACCGCCTTGCTCCCAAATTGACTGCATAACACTGTCAAAGCGGTCCTGATCAAAAGCACGCAGCGTTGTAGTTTCATCAGTACGAGCGTCAGATCCGTCACCAGTAGGGTCAGCACCTTCGTTAGCACCGAAGTCAGTGTTGGTGATAAGCCATGCAGGCGCACCAGCAAGACGTCGTCCAGCAGCAGCAAGGTTGCCTGAGCCAGCGCCAGCACTACGTGCTTGGTTATCGAAAAGAGCCTTCTCGATGTCTAGCTTTTGCTCCTTGGCAATACGGAGGGTGTGGTACGCAATCTCAGCAGCACGACCCGCCTTCTTCAGACCTTCGTCTGTGTCTGGCACGATAACGGCATTTTTGAAAATTTGCGTGTAATTTCCTCTGCGAACAGTCGCAGTGCGAGTATCCGCCGTCGTCTCATCGCCTTCTATGTGGTAGTTAACCGCTGAAGAGCGAAGAGAATCTTGTTGCCACTCGTGGAAAGTGTTGGTCGCTTTCGCTTTAGCACACTTAGTGTAAAAGGGCGTCTCTTCCGGTGATACGTCATGGATCACATCGGACAAGTCCTCACGAATACCGACAGCATCGTAGCTGTCGAAAGTTCCAGTTGGTTTTGCCATGATAATTACCTCTCATTAAGGATTAAGCTCATTGCATCTTGGATGCTTCCTGAGCGTTTAAGTTTCGATCTAGCTTGTCTTTGAGAGTCACGGTTTGACGCAGTCTTCTTGGCACCTGGTTTAACAGTACGCTTTGGCTTTGCCTTGGCTTTCTTGATTGCCTGTTCCTTGCCGCCCTGTGCCGCCCTGAACTGGATGGCGTCGTGCAGCACACGGAGTACACGCGAGTCAGTAATTGCCGCGATTTCCTGCGGGTCAAACCCGTAGGTCTCTTGGCTTACCTGAAACATACTGTTGCGAAGGTTTTGGGCCTTCTCAGGGTCCGCAAAGTCAGGAATAGCCTGCTTCAACGTCTCCATTTCTCTCTGTAAATAAGCGTTCCTAGCTTGCTGCTCCGCTTGGGAGTTGCCTTCTAGTGCCTGCTGAATCTCAGCTAACTTCTGCTGATATTCATTAGTCTCCCTGTCGTATTTCATTTTCGCTTCCATGTAGCCTACTGGGTCAGACGAAAATTTTTCTTCACTGGGAGCTACAGGGGCTGACGGTATTTGCAAGTTCTGCACTTGTGCAAAAATTGCTTTCGCTTGCTCGCGCTCATTCAGGAAATCACCGGCAATCTGCTCAAACTGCTTCCGCATTTCGGCAACCTGCTGCATTCCCTGCTGGACATATTGCTGACCGCTGTATCCTCGCTTGAGATCCTCTAGGGTGACCCGTTGCTCCACACCGTCTACTTTGACCGTGAAAGTATCGGGTTCCTCAGAATCGGCTTCTTCCTCAGCGTCCTCTTCGTAGTCCTCTTCTACCTCGTCATCCTGTTCTGGCTCTTCGACTTCCTGCTCCTCGTCATAAGAGTCCTCTTCAACTTCTTCGGGTTGCTCTTCTGTCTCGGGTTGTATCAGTTGTCCAATTGCCGATTCGATGCTTCCATCAAATGTTACTTCGTCAGTCGTTTCCACGGTGCTGATCCTCGCTTTTGCTGTTTGTCGAACATCGCCTCTTCCGTAAGGATGACTGCCATGCGATCTTCGATCTTCGCTAACGCCCTCACTATGTGATGCGCTTCCTCCCGGTCCTCGTATGAGGAGTGCGGGTTTAGAAAGACGTTGGCTGCGTCTTCCTTAATTTCTCCAATCAGCGTGTTAAATGCCTCGTCCTGTTTGAGCCGTTTAACGTGCGCCGCTCGATCCTTTATGTTCAAAACGTGCTACCCACTGCGGCCTGTGCTGGTTGTTCCTGCGGGTATCGTGGCTCGTTCTGCAATTGTTTGATTCTCTCTACATCGACCGCTGTACCGTACTTACCTATGATCTCTGCCGCAGAAATCAAGAGGTCTTGGTCCATCTCGTCGCGCTTGCGGTCGTCTTCGGCGATGGCCTTTTGCGCCGCCAGTTGCAGCTTGAGCTGCTCTGTTTGCATCTTGGCCTGCGCCTTGATTTGCTCTGCCTGCAAGTAGGCCGCGTTGGGATCAGCCTGTTGCTGTCCTTGTTGCGCTTGCTGCTGTTGCATCATCATCTGTTGCTCGATCATGGGGTCCATCGGTGCAAAGTAACGGTCGGAGTTTCTGACGCCGTTAATAGCAAGAATGTCCGAAAGGGTGTTTCTAATGTTCGTCAGAGACACCATGCCGTTGCCAGGGCCATACGTCTGGAATATTTGAATCTGAGTCTGTAGCGCCTGATTCAATACCGCGATCTTCTGATCTTCGCGTCCTGTACCCAAGCCGACGTTAATAGATACATCCATTGTGGCATTCCATGAGCGCGGGTCTACCGGCACATAGCTCTGACCTTGGAAGCGCATCATCTGCTCTTCATCGACGTTCTCCACCATGCACTTCAGCATCAGCTTAAACATCTGACGCATACCACCCTCTGCAAGGTTGCGCGCCATGACCTCAATTTGCGCCGCCTGAGCCTGTACAGTCGCCTGTACGGCCGTTGCAGTCGTAGACTGTAGGCTGTCAGGGGAAAGTCCTGTAGACGACTTGGTAACGCCTGTCTTGTCTTCTACCTGCTGGTCAAAGTATTGCAAGGCAGAAAGGGTCTGACCGGCGACGAACGGGACAGCCTGCGGAGTAATCGCTCCAGCCTGCTTCACACGAATAACACCGCCGATCTCGTTGTTTAACAGGTCGTCTACGTTAACGGCGCCGTCCACAATCTCGATTCTAGGGTTGTTAGTTAATGCGACGTTATCCAATACACCGCGAAGCATAGCCGTGGCCGCGTCTTGGTCATTCAGAATAAGATCAGCAACAGACCGGCCATAGAATGTGTGCGGCTCTGGGTCTACCTCAAAAACCGCAAAAGGCAGGTGAGAGCATGGCTCGTAATCCAGCAGCTTGTACTGGTTGCCGCCCATCAATATCTTGTGCATCTGCGCGATGCCGGTGCCGTTAACGTCGATCTTCATGTACGCCTCGGTAACCGCCACCAGGCGCATAGAAGGGTCTTGGATGTCCTCTTCTGTGTAATCTGACTCGTAACCACGACGCTCGTACTCTTCGACCTCAGAGAAGGTGTCAGAGTGTTCTAAGCCGCTTAAATCCTTGACGTCTTCGTAGTCATAACCCATAGCCACCAGATCGCCCACACGCATCTCAGTGCGGTGAGCAACGCAGTAGTAGTCATCAATCGAGCGAGAGTTACGGTCGATAAAAAACTCTTCTGGTGGCACGCTCTCGATGCACATTTTGCCTCGATCAACAGTGCGGGCCAGCTTGAGGTCGTGGCGCGGGGATTCGATCTCCATGCCCATCTCATCGACCTCCATGACCATCTTAGTGGTGTGCTTAACCACCTCAACGTCGTCCTCGTTAACAAGAAGCGTAAACTCCATATCGTTGAGGTCTTGAAAGTCATACATTTCCTGCTCTTGGTAGGTGTCCCAGTAAACTTTAACCACACCCACTTTTTTAACCAGCGCATCGTGAAAGGCATCGTTTAGCACCCTGTACCCGTTCAACTCGTTAAACTGGTAGTGCATATACTTTGTGGCTTGCTCTGCCATGACCACGTCTTCTGTTCCACGTGGAACGTACTCGACCGGCTTATCGGTATTGAGGAACACCCTCATCAGAGACGGCTTGATAGCGCGGATAGTATCCCGAACCTTGGTAGCAACGACCTGAGAGCGACCATCTTCCTCGCCAATATCCACCTCACCGTCGAAGTAGCGCTGGGCTTTGATACGGTCTTCGGCTATCTCAGACTCACAGAAATCCACAGCGTCCTTTACCGCGTCACGGACGATGCCTTCGATCTCTAGGTCTGTCATTGGTTTTAACATATTAAAGCCCCATGCCTTCAGTTACTGGCACGCTCATTTCGACGCCCGCTGGCACTAATGTGCGCTGTAACACCTGGTTTACAAAATTAGCTTTAGCCTCTGTAATGCGGCCTTTTTGGATTGCCTCAGACACATATCGTAATGCTGCCTCTGCGTCCTTTCCGCGCTTCTGCGTTAAAGCCTGAGCAACTTCTGTAAGTATCTCATTTCTGCGCGCCACCAGCGCCTCGTCAGTCATTCCTGTAAGAGCTTGAATTACTTTCTGACCTGCCTGTAACGGCTCTCCACGCAAAGCGCTGCCAACCATGCCTAAGCCAGTAATTTCTTCTATGTCTTGCAAGATTTTTTGACGTATAGCCGTTGCGCTGTTTGGGGCAACATTGGCTTGCAGTTCTAACGCTGCACGAATCTCACCCAGCTTAGTATTAAGTTGTCCGTATCTCTGCGGCGTTAAGATCATCTGCAACTTCTGACGGTTAGCTCCGCTAGATAACTGGCGTAGTAGCTTACGAGCCTCTTCGATCGCACCCTGATCACCGGTTGATATCGATGTTTTCACGTTTGCCATGATTTCATCGATTTGATTACGCACGCCTAAACGCAGAGCGTCCATTTCAGTTTTTGATGCGCCTCTTATGGCCTCTGTAAGCTCGTCTCTTGTTACACGGTCATTTAGCAGCATATTGCCAAGCTCTCCAGCTTGACGTTCTCGTATAGCATTGCCGCCCATTGACACAGCCCTGTCGTAGGATGGGACAGCACGACCTAAAGCGTCACGCAGCTTTCCTGCGACGATGTTTAATTCCGCGCCTTTGCCGGTAGGACGGCCAAACTTGTCAGTGTATTGATCTGAATATGCAATTCGTTGCATAGCTCGCTTCAAGTAATCAAGCTGTATGACGTTAGGCATCTCCTCGTAGTCAATACTGCCATCGTCGTTGATGGTCGCTCTGATCTGCTGATTTTGAATGCCTTGCAATTGCATGACGTCGTTTGCTTCTTTGAATGCCGCGCGGAGTTCATCTGCGGGAACGCGAGTAATTAGGTTTTCTATCTCAAGACCCGCAGGGCTTGTGTAGTTAATAGGAGAAGCGTAAGCCTCTGCATACGAAAGACGAGTCATTGGCGCGTATCGAGCCGCCGCTTGCTCTGCCGCTGTTCTCCTACCGACAGGCTCAGCACCTAAAGCGCGGGTCATGGCGCCGGTTAGCTCTTGTGATCGCTCAGCCGCTCTTTCTGTAACAGCGCCGCGGCCAACAGTAGCCGCTTCTCCACTTGATGCAATTACAGCATCAAGTAGCTTAGCCGTAGCGATATCTGCATCTGCAATCATGCCTTGATCACCGGCACGGCGTATATTTTGAAGCGCATCCTCTAACGAAGAGCCTTCTCGTGACAACGTCTGACCAATGACCATAGCCGCCTCTTTAGATATTCCTAGCTCACTCGCGACCTTCCTTGCGGCTGCATTTAATCCGGCGGTACTCGTAGTGCCTTTTGTAAACAAGCCTATAAGGCCGGCCATACTACTGCCAAGAACTGCCCCAGTAACGCCTGTAGGTATGGCTTCTGTAGCTCTTTCAGAAAAATCACCCTCTGCCGCTCCAAACCCGCTAACAGCAGCCTCAGAGCCACCGAAAAGCGCGCCTCTAGCAAACGCTCCGCTTACTGTTGTTGGCACTGTGCCAGGCGCCAAAAGACCAGTTGCTGCCGCTGCCCCCATACGACCTGTCGCACTAAGGATTGGGTACTCTTCCTCTGTAGCCCTTTGCAAGCGCTCTACACGCTCTCTACCCACAGGGCTGAAAGTGCCAAGAGCCTCAGGAATAAACTCTCCTATATATGGGATGCCTTGAGTCACCTTTGCCGCCGCCGCGCTTATTGGTTGCGACTCAACCATTTCCCTGCGCATTTCCGACTCAACCATCTCACGAGCAGGTTTTGCCCCTTGCATGATCTGTCGAATTCGCTCAGGGTCTGAGGTACTGTAACCGGGGGATACGAAAAACTGCCTGCCGCCACGCTCCACTACGCGACCGCCACCCACTTCTGCGATGAGCTTGTCTTGCTCTTCAAGGGGGCGACGGACTAAGCCGACACTTCTTTCTTTGTATGTTTCCCACGGTTTAGCCATTAGTTAATCTTCCGATAGTTCTTTTCGTCAGCCGCGTCACCACCAAGGTATTCGTATTTCTCACCAGTAGCAGGATCGGTAATGATTTCTCCTACCGTGTAATCGCTAACCGCTGTGTACAAGTCTGCTATTGATATCTCCGGCCCTTTATAGCCTTGTAGCGTGCCATTTTTATCGAAATAGTCAGCCATTGCATTACGCGCCTGAGCGGTTTCCCCAAGCTTCTGATAAAGCTTGCGTAAACGCCGCGCATTAATCTGTGGAGAAAGTTGCGGGTTGTATGCTCTTGCAATCAACCTGTCTCCTTCCTTCTCGGTAAACTGCGCACCAAGCGTTACACGCAGACTTCTTTGAACCACCTCTTCAACTTTCTGCTGAGCGTCAAGTGATTCTGGGTCAGCAAAAGCGCGCACAAAGTCTGGAGCTAAGGTTAACAGCGTTCCCGTCAATGGCTGGCCTTGCTCAAGGGCCGACATAACCTCGCCGACATTTTGTATCTGCGACTGCATATCTGCACGGCCACCCCTTACCCATTCAAGGTGATCTTTTGCGTAGGCTTTATCGAGCGCTTCAAACCCGGGCGTCACTGGCTGGCCTCCAACAGTTACGGTCGTGCCGCCGCTTTTCTTCATATCCAAAAACTGCTCATAAGTTAGTTCAGGGTTTTGCGTTTTGGCAAACAAATACTCCTGCAGTATTGAAGGCGCTGATGGAGGCTTTGCGAACATCGCTTTTAAAGCTTCGGCGCCCACACCTGGTACATTTTCTATTAATTGAGCAAGCTCCGGTTGACCCTGCTGCCTAAAATACTGCGCTGTAATATTCGCCTGTTGCGCCGATTGACGTCTGCCGCGTATGTCAGACGCTCGCTCCATTTGGCTCTGTATAAACGCTTGGTTTGGGTTAACAGTCATCGACTGAAGACCTGCGGCAAGTCTAGCTCGCACTTCTGGGTCGCCAAGGTAATCCATAGTCCTGCGACCTAATTGTGACAGGCCACTGAGAAATGGGTTTGGTGGTTTTGAGCCAGGCGCTGGCCCTACGGCTTGCGTAGGCTGCAAAGCCCGCTCTCTGGCCGCCATAAAGTTAGCTTGCTCTGCAAGTTTTCTATCAACACCCTGCTTTGCCATTGCGGCCTGCATTGCCATGTTTTGCTCGGCCCCAGATGTGGCTGGCATTAAATCGCGCTGCATTTGCTGATTGCGCATTTGCTCTAACAAATACATTTCTTCTGGTGTCATGCGCCCATCCCCAGTAATTTCATCATCTGCATGAGTTTTGCCATTTTATCTTCTCGACTAGCGCCTGACTGACCTCCAGTGATACCTACGCCGTATTGCATTTCCGGCACAGGCAATTGTTGCAATAACCCACCACCAATTTGCACTGGCATAATTTGCGCGCTCATTTGTTGTCCAGCCAAGTTTGTAGCCGCACCAGCCAGTCGCTCTTTGTCTTGAAGTCGATTCAACAACTCATCAAGCAGTCCAGAATCTTTTTGCTGATCAGTCGCTACCATCTCAACCGCCAAAACCTAATGACAAGTAGTCAAACAGACCAGGCTGTCGTGTTGTGGTCTGTGTCTGCGGCACAGGGGAAGCACCAAGCGCAGAAGCCATGAAGCCAAGAGAGCGCTCTGGGAACGACTGATAGCCTTGGAATTGCTGTCGCGCTTGATCAAAGATTTGCTGTTGTAGCATCTGCTGTAGCGCGCCCTGCTGTGCAAGGTCTTGCTGTAGACCTCGACCCATGCCAAACGCTTGTTGTGCTAAACCACCCATTTGTGCCGCCGCACCTAATCGCTGACCTGCACCTGCAAGCCCTGCCTGTTGATTGGCTAGAGCCGCCTGCATCTGACGACCAATATCCTGACCAGCCATTTGCTGTGCCTGCTGGAAGCCGCCTAGTCGTAGGTTTGCCGCTGTACGTGCCGCCTGTTGCATGGCCGCTTCATTAGCCTGCGACTCTAAGATCGCCGAGCGTGAGCCACCAAACGCGCCCGCGCGCTGTGCCTGAGCCGCAAGCTGGTTTGCCTGCATTTGACGCGCCTGCTCGATATCTCCAAGCGACTGCTGTACGACTGTTTGCTCAAACGGGTTGAAGTAAGGTGACAGGTCTGTGCCTGCAATCTGACCGGCTTGAACTTGCGCGGGCTGGTAACCCATGCCTGCCGCTGTGCCTGCCATCGCTCCGGCCTGACCGGCTTGAGCTTGCTGGAAAATGCTAGGTGTTTGCGTGCCGCCACCTTTACCACCAGAAGCAGGAGCCTGGTTAGATACGGGCGGTTGTGCCATTTGGACGTCGGGCATGGCCGGCGGGACAATGCCGCCAGAGTAAATGCCGTATTGGCTAGTAGGTGGTGTCATTATCGAGCGCCCCCTCTAATCGATGGAGTAGAACTCATAGGGCCGCCCATAACAGGGCTGCCAAACTGCATAGGTAGATAGCCGCCCATAGGTCCGGTCGGTGCCAGAAGCCCTTCAGGGCGCGGTCCTACAAACAGCCGGTTAAATGCCTGTGTCTGCGCGGGCTGTTGTGCCGCAAGCTCAGAAAGCGCCTGCTCAAATATCTGACCCGTTCCGTAGCCCTGCATACCGCCAAAGTCTTGGGGTTGCGGCATACCGGCCGTGACATCCATTTGCGGAGCAAGACCAAAGGCTGCCGCCGCGTCTGCGGTGCTTTGCATGGCCTGTGTCTGCATGGGTGAGAAAGCCGCAACAGAAGGCCCGTAGTAGGGCATATAGCCTACTTGGGCGAGTTGCTCGGCACGCTGGATATTGCGTCGTGCTGGTTGTTCAATCCATGATGGTATTTCTACCTTTGATGTTTGGCTACCGCCTTTTCCACCTGACATATTAGATATCCTTCCCTAGAACCGTATAGGTCTCTTGGTAACCCTTGTCCTTTAAAACCCTTGCCCAACCCTTGCGACCGGCGATGCTCATGCCGGTGCATCCGTTCATCTTGGCAAACTCCACAGCGGAGTCGTCCATGTCTATGATTTGATCTAACTCTCCAGCGGCAAGGAAGATGTGCAACACCTTCTTTTGCGGGTAGCAGACTATCTCTGTCACCGCGCACCCCCGAGGAGCAGGCCAAAACTGCATCTTGCCCTCTACGACCGCCTGCACGATGTCATTGAACACGTGCGTGCCGCCTGATCTTTCTAGCGCCGACTCAATCCACGGCTGGCAGCGCTTTAATTCTTCAACAATATCCGTCAATTATATCACCTATGGAAGCGTATGATCGTAAGTGTCGTTGCAGGAGTTGCAGGCTCGTCCGATATACCGCTTGCCGCGAACGCCTTTAACGAACCGCTGGTGCTGTCACACGCCGTTGCAACCTCTAAGTAATCGTTAGCGTTGGCGTGCAAAATGACCGCACGACTTACAACTGTGGTTTCAGAGTTGCCATGTAACGCCGCCCTTATCGTGCTTCCTGTTAAGTTTGTCCCGTTCATTTTCGGCCAGAACACAAACTCGACCGTACTAGCCGACGAGCTAAATATCTGCGCTGAGAAGCTGACAAGGTAATAACCTGTCTCGCTGAACGTAATTCTTGAACCCGATACCGGCAAACCTACATTGTTGCTATCTGCCGTGTAGCTTAATTCATACGTTGTATCAGAAGCTGCATACGCATAATCAGAGCTAATAATAAAATCACCGTGACCGTCTGCCAAAACGATCTGCTTGTACTCGCCACCGACGGACACCACGGGGTATTGGTTCACATTGTCGTATAAAATAATTCCGTCTTCTGTTGCGCTGTCGCCTGTCTGTTTAAAAACCAGCTTAGACCGGATACGGTTAAGGTACTCAACAAGGCGCTCACCCCAGTTCTTCCACTCGGGACCAAGAGGTGGTGGCGCTAGACTCATCGCTTACCGCCTGGCATTAGGTTCAGGCGTGCAACACCAAAACGCCAGTTATTAAACTCCGTACCGTTAACTCTTAACCGAAGCTGTCGGCCTGAGAATCTCGCGCTAACAGGGTTCGCCATAGTAAACGGGCCGTGTGTAGACTCTGCCCCGTTAGGGTAAAAACGAGACTTAAAGGTCAAAGTTGCCTCGCCCTGCGTCTTTTCATCCGGGATGATCTCGTTAACCTTCACCACATTTGAGCCGAACAGTATCGGGCCAGACTCTGCGTGCGGAGCCGTACCGTCGTGTGAGAAGCCAAGCTCGTGATCGTAAAACTTGCCGTCGGAGCCGAACATGATCGGGTTTCTAAATACGCCCGCGTCAAACCCTGTGGTGCGGTTTAACTGTCCGATGTTCCAGTAGTTTTCCTTGTAGTTATAGATCACATAACGGTCGTTCTCGTTAGACGTACCTGAAGGGTAGAACCACCACGCCTCACCAAACTGCGAGTTATTAGTCGCAAACACCTTAGACCGCTGGGCTGTGTTGATGTCGTTAAAGACATAATCCAGCACGTCGCACTGCATTTCCTGCACAGACGACCCGTTGAACATGAAGAACCCCTTAGATCCCATCCAGTAAGCGCCCTCCATGTTTGGAACACACGCATGACGCGATATAGCGCCGCATGAGGTGCCTACACGCTCAAACTGGAACACTAGCTGCGGGCCAATGTAAGACGCCGTGTGCGCGTCTGTAGTGGTCAGAATAAGTGTCTTACCGCGCAGCTTGTGACCACTGAGAATCTCGCCGTTTGTGGATAACTCGAAGTCACCGGCCTCGTTCGTCGCCGAGGGGGTCCAAGCGGTGTTATCTTCTTTATCGCACCACTGGACCTTCCTTGGATTGCCGCCTGCCCCCAAAGCAAATAAAAATCTCTCGCCGGTTACGACAAGGCCGAGATTAGATGTCGGCGCGTTACTAATTACCGCCGCCGGTGTGGCCGCATTTAACTGCCACTCATACAGCTTGCCGTCATCTACTGAGCAAGCCACAAGGTATTGACCCCAGTTATCCAAAGACCACGTTGTAGCCTCTTGATAGACACCGCTAGACTCTCGCTGGGTTCCGTAGTATCCGTTGCCGTAAAAGCCGCCGCTAAAACCTAAGTTAAGGGCCGCGTTTTCATTACCGGCAGTAAACGACACGGGCGTAATATCGCTGACAACACCTGAAGGCGATATAGCGAACAGCTTGTTGTATGTGCCTGCTGCAATCTTTGTATCAAACGAGTTATCTACCCAGCCTAGCGAGCCGCGTGCGGGCTTATCCAGTGTAGCCCCGCTCTTTGAGCGCTCTTGCCATCCACCGATAGGACCGAGCGATCCGCTGCGCCACCTGACCAAATTAACATCACGCCACCGGCCAGCGCCCTCAAGGTCTGTACCGTGACGGTATACACCAGGTTGTATTTGTACTGCTTCAATAGCCATCACGAGCCGCTCTCTACTGTCATGGTAATGGTTGCTGTGTCTTGCACTGTGCTTGTCGCAACATCCCTAACAGACACAGACAGCGTCACCGATTGCTGTATGCTCGATGTGGATAATGTCCAAGACCGCGCAGACGATATTGTTAAATACGTGCCTGTTGGGCCTGAAAGGGAAGACGTATCGCCAGTTGCCGTTACCTGCACTTGATAGCTAGACCCAATGCCTGTGGTTGTTGGCTCGTACCAGTTCGTGTCGCTATAAGATGTCAGGTTGCCGGTTGCAGTAATCGTGCCGTTAGTATTCAGAGTAAAGGTGACTTGCGAAGTGCCGCCGAAACCCACATCAGAGAGCGAGCCGTTATCGATTTCAACAGTAGCCGCACTGGCACCGTACCAGTCGGTGAAGTCCATCTCTGAGCCGGCGCCGGCGCTAATCAAATCGCGCACATCTGCGTCGTTAATAGACACAGCCGTACCCGTAGTGCCACCGGCCTCTACGTGGATATCATTGAGACTGATTGCGCCAGAACTTTGTAAGGCCATTAGATGCTACCAAATGCAGTGATATCATTAGCTGATGTAACGGCGCCGTTCGTTCCTAGCTTGAACACCTCTGTGGTGTTGTAGACAAAAACCAGCTCGTTTGTATCGACCTTGATTGTCCAGTCGCCAAGGGAGACAGTCGTAGCCTTGACCTGCCCGGCACTGCTGTAAACTACAGCCTTGCTGTTTACTACCGCCCCAGCAGTCGAGCCATCTAGCAAGTTTATTTCAGACGCAGTAGAGGTCACACCATCTAGCGCATTTAGCTCCGCCGTTGTCGCTGTAACGCCGTCCAAGATATTTAATTCTGACGCCGTTGCCGTGACACCATCGAGGATGTTTAGCTCGGCAGCAGTCGATGTCACACCGTCTAGAATGTTTAACTCCGCGGCTGTGGCAGTGACACCGTCCAGAATATTTAGCTCGGCCGTGGTAGCCGTGACGCCATCCAGGAGATTTAACTCTGCCGCGGTAGATGTAACGGCAACACCGCCTACTTCCCATGATCCTGCAGTCAGGTTGGGTTGTATAGCAGTAGTCCCGTCGAGAAGGTCATCGATGGAGTCGAAGTTGGCGTTTAACTTTGTTCCCCAAGTATCCTCCGAAGCGCCAACCTCGGGCTTTGTGAGCGAGTATGTGGTGGTTGTCGTATCAGCCATTAGCCTAGACCTCTATTTTTCATGACGAGACCTGACCCGCTCATTGTTGCTGAGTCAGATGATTGATTAAGCTTTTGTACTGCCGCACCATAGAGCTGCGCCCATGTAGCGGCGCGCCCGTCTTCCTGCAGATACGGGGCCGAGTGAATCAAAGCACCGTACAGGTAAACGTCCGGGCTATCGGTCAGCAGCCAGTTTGTGGTGTTTGAGTCAGACAACGCAGGCACGCGCTGGTAGTACAGCAAGTCTCCGGTGTAGGTGTCGTCAGGTGTGGGATAGAACTCGAACTTGTCCGCCACGTGCGCGTAATACTCGGGTGTTCCGGCCGTGTCCTCGCTGCCCATTCTCTTGTCGGCGATGGTCTCTCTAGACGCAAGCTTGAGCGGGTACTTGTTACCGGCATTGAACGACACAGTCTCCAGCCAATCCGAGGGCAAGTCCTCGTACTCCTGATCGATGGTGAAGGTTGTGCGGTTCTTCATCTTCCAATGTCGAAGGTCTCGGTTAATCTGGGCCTCTGCGAGCGTAATAAACGTCGGGATAGAGGACGTCAGATCATCGCGGTTCAAGAAGTCCGCGATGTTGCTCTTTAGCTCTGCAAAGGTAGATATGCTCATAGCCAAACTCTCATAGGTTGCTCAGGGTTTACACCGTGTGTCTCGTCCAGTGCCTCTACAGTCTCACGTACAGCATCTCCCACGAGTCTGATATTGATATGCCAGCCTGCCATAGCTTGCATCTCAGGGTACTCATTGCCTTCCTCATCAGTCAGCATAGTGCCTGTTGGCTCGTGCAGTGTGCCTACGACTGAAATAGCGTAGTCGTGTGTAAACTGGACAAGGTAGGGATCGCCGTCTGCTACTTGGCTAGACTCTCCAGTCTCCTCGTCTACCTGCGTCACGTAGTCCTGACGGTAGAAGTCAGACAGCACAGTCGGCATGTCCGACTCACTAGCCAGCCTGAGGTAAAAATCGGTTTTGACTACTTCTTCGATAATCTCTTCTGTCATGATATTTCTTCCTATGAGGTTAACGCTTGGATCTGGGCGTTCGTGAGTCTTCGCGGGTAATACTGGATGGACTTGATGTGGCCGTTAAAGTCTCGCATTTTTAAATCAGTTGGCGTTGGAACTGTCCCAAGTGTATCTGTACTAGTAACAACGCCGTTATTTATTAATGCAAAATTATTTTCAGCAATTCCAACTCCGACTTTAATAAAATCTGTAGTTGATGAAATACCATCACTTACGGCTTGAACATTATTCCCATCCCAAACGGCATAAGAACCAACGGTGCCTCCTCTGTTGTAAATTAAAACTCTTTCTGAGTCATTGCTGTTTGTAAGATCAACAGCCTTATTGGATAGAGAGCCATGTTGCCATGAGGCATTTAAAAGCAAAGTAAAAGCACTCTGGTTAAACCCAAAGTCAGCCACGGGGATAGACGCTACGTCAGCCGATCTATCCTTACCACTAGCAGTGCCTTCGTTTTTCATGTAACTGGTGGGGAATGAGCCTTCTTCTACTTGAGCGCCCCAAATGTAGATACCACTAGTGCCGTCTCCAGCAAAAGAAACACAATCAAAGCTGTTTATTGAAGTTCCGTCGCTAATTCCAACAGTAAAATTTACCGACCCGCCGTCAGATGACGTAATTACGGAAAGTCTCCACCAACCATTACCAGCGTCTTGTACACGGTAGTCAGAAGTTGTCGGTGTACCTCTGGTGGAAGTATCAAAAACACTGCCGTCATCTAAATCAATAAATACAGAATATCCCGTACTTGGACTCGAATCTAAAAGCCTAATGCCGCCGTATTTATATTCTGCTTTTTTTAAGTAAACAGAACCTACTACATTCGTTGCTCCAGAAACAGTAGCGTCTTCTTGAATAATTTGTGTTCCTGTCCCTGAGGTAGCAAAAAGTTTCCAAACGCTATCTGACATGCTTGGAGACTCTGTTAAGCCTGAAGTGAGAGACGTGTCGCCTTTTTGTCCGTTAGCCCAACGACCTGATTGAACAGTAAAGTCTTCAGAGTAAGGCAACAAATTAGTCCTAGCTTCCTCCACCAGCAAACCCAGCCTGTTACCTGCGCTATCCCACTCTACACGGGGGACGTTATCGGGATGCTCGAATAACGTTAGGGTGCCGTCTGATTCGTCGAAGGTGACTTCTTTGACGCTGATGTTGTCTAACCAAAAATCAGCAAAAGTGTTCCATGATTGCATTTGTATTCTGGTTGTCGTTGACGTTGCTATAAATATAAAAGTTTCAGTAGAACCTGCACCGTTATCTATAGCTGAAATACCACCTAAATCTACCAAACCGCCTGATGCTGGACCCGCATAAGTCCTAAAGCGTAAAGTACCTGTCCCGCCTTCAACTGTTCTTGTAAAGCTGTAGATGCGACCAACGGTTGTTGTAATGTCTTGGTAAACGCCTTCATATGGAGCTGTACTAAGAACTCTTAACCGCCCAGCATCATAAGATAGAGAAACGGTAGTAGCGTCAGTCTCTGTCCACCCAGAAACATCAGTATTAAAGGTACCATTTGTTACAAGCTCATCCCCATAGCTAACAGGGCGCAACGCATGGCCTTTAGATGCGCGGGTATAAGTAATTAGATCTTCGTAGTTGTTATACGTCTTCGTTCCCATTACTCACTCCAATCATTAACAACAAACGAATTAGCAAGTCCTGAAAATTCAAGACTCAGGGATGGCTCTAGCGATGGATTGGTTGCCTCTACAATACCAGCGTCACCGATGTCTTTGTCCCATACACGGAACTCTGAGATGGTTCCCATGTAGTCATAGGCTAGATTCAAGTCAGTGCTAGAGAGATCAGGGAGGGCCACAGGGGTTGTGTCAGCCGTTAGGGCTACACCGTCTATTGCGCCGTTTACAAAGGTTGAGCCGTGGCGTGATGCGATGTTGTAGGGGACAAGGATGTCAGGTGAGTAAGATCCGGGAACTGATTCAAAAGCGTTATCAGCTGTTGATCCATCATATTGCTTAAAAAGTAGAGCGCCTTTATAGCTTCCATTTGTTCTCATAAAGTTTCGGATATAAGGCTGACTTCCAGCTCCGGGCCATCCAACGAAAGTAACTTCCGAAGTAGAACTAGTATCAGCATATGTCATGCGGCCTTCCATGGCGATAGAAACAGACAGTGGGCTGATCTCGCGGACGCTGACACTGCTAATTGTAGCTACTTCTCCTGCTCCCATTGAGTCTACTCGAAAAAGCTCGCTACCGTCTGACATAAAAATATGTGTAAATGTTTCAAAACCGCTGGTTGTTACGTTTATATTGTAATTCGGAGTCAGCGATGTAGCACGAAGCAACCCTATAGTGTCTCCGCCTGTGTCTAATGTTACAGAAAACTCATAAAGTTTGCCGCTAACTAAATTTTGCGTTAAGCCGCCGTTTGCTGTGGTTAACAAAAAATCTGCGCCGTTTGATGAATCAACATAAGTAATAACCGTATTACCGCTTGCGTCTTGCGTAACCGTATTCGAACCACTTGCTGTCCAAGCGGACGGTGAAATGTCAGTCACTAACTCGTCACCAATGTACTGCGGCGTAGGCCACGGTAGGTTAGCTGATGGGATAGTGAAGGACTCAGCCTCTCTTGTCCCCTGTTGTGTAGACGTTGGAATGTAGCTTGACGGTGTGGATGCTTGTTCCAGCTGTGCGCCGTAGACGTAAATGCCTGATGTGCCATCACCTGCAAAAATAGGCACTCGTCCGTCTGTTAAGCTTTCAATAAACCCAATACCAGAATGTCCTGTTGCTGTTGCATCCGCTGGAAATGTACAAGAACATCTAAACCAGCCATTGCCTACGTCTTGAATTGTTGCAGTCGCCGCTGTTGATACGTCTCCAATCACTCCGTCTTGTAAATCAAAATTTGCGTAATCGTCAGCAGAATACGCACCGCCAATAATAATCTGAGCATAACGATAACCATTTTCTTTAAGGTAAAAAGAAAGCGTATAATCGTTGCCTGACGTTAAGGAAAAAGACTGGGAAACGTAGTGAGAGCTACCAGCCGTTGTTGGAATCAAAGAATATCCCGAAGTCTGTCCGTCGGGGCCTGCTAAAGATGCAGAAGTCGGACGCGTTACGTCATTAGCAAAACTCCACGCCGCATCGGTAGGATCGTTGCTATATAGCCAAAGATTAACCCTTTGCTCAGACTCAGCCAGTACCCCTTCGTTAACCCATGCGTCGCCATTGAAAACGTGGTGGCCTACGCGCGGGAGGAAACGTGCGGCATTAGGTTTAACAGCCGATCTAAGGACGCTTACGTTATCTATGGAGCCTATAAATCCACCACGCGCCCTCAAGCTAATTTGTCCGTTTGATGCGTGTGTTCCTCCACTTAAATAAACTGTTTTAGTACCAGTGCTTGAAATATCAAACGATATGCTTGCGCCTAAGTTTATGTGATAAACCTCTAGCACTCCTGTTCCATTAGTAGAAATAACGTCGAGCGTTACCGCATAGAAATCATTAGTTGCGCCTATGTCTTGACTTAGTGTGGGATTAGAATTTGCCACCGAATCAACACTAGCAACACCACCAGAGATCGTCCAACCAGTACCCTTAGTCCATTCAGAGTCCGTCGCAAAATCTCCATTCTGAACTAGGTTAGATCCTGTAAGACTCACCGCCGTAGGGACGTATGAGTCTCCACGCTCAGGGTTGTCTACCATGCCGCCTAAGTCAGAGCGGTAGAGGTGTGCGCCCCAGAGATATAAAGATCCACCAGAAGTAGAGCCTGCGGCGTAAGAATCTGTTAATGAGTCAATGCCGTAAATTCGATAGCTCATACCAGCATCGTTTGAATCTAGCGTCACTGTAAAAGAACAAAAATACCAATTATCTCCAACGTCAGTTATAGATTCGTTTGAGACAAGGGAGCCACTGCTTCCTAAGGTTCCGTTTTCAATATCAAAATTAGCGTAATAATTAGAATTACCAGTAGACAGCCATTGAATTAAACTTTTTGAATTTCTTTTTACATAAAACCCTACTGAATACGGGTGTTCTGAAAGAAGCGACGAAACACTTTTTGCAATGTAAGCGGCTGAGTTTGTTGTGTATGTTACTAAGTCGGCAGTTAACGTGCCATTTGGAGCGGTTGTTTGGTTGACTGTGACGGATGTTTGAGACTTAGTCCAAGCCGCATTAGAGAAATCCTCAGAGTACGTCAGCAGATTATGCGGCGCCCATTTGAGAACAGGCATCTCTCGAACGCTTACGTTGTCCCATTCAGAATAGTCGCTAGTACCTGAGTCATCCCAGAATAGCGTTAAAGTTGACGAAGTCCCTGTAGCAATAAAAGTGAATGTCTGACTGCCTTCACCAAAATACGAAGAGCTAAGAAGATCGGTGCTATTGGCGCCTGAAGTACCAACGCGCACTAAACCTCTGGAAGATCCTCCGCTTTCTTCGCGCAGATCAACGGTGACTAAATAAGTTTTGCCAGATACGGTAGTAAGTGTTTGGTGTATATATCTATCTGGGGTGAGAGAGGCTCCATACAAGCGCAAACGCCCTAAGCGAGTACGCTCTATGACTCCCGTAGCAGTCCAACCAGAAACATCACTGTCGAATCCACCATTGGTAACAAGCTCAGGCCCATAGCCGTCCGTCATAGTGGCATTGCTACTACGTGCGTGGGTTATGGCGCTAGAGAGCGATGAGTGACCAGGGTACTTGTTCCTTATGAAGTCCGCGGTGAAACCCGGAACCTTGCCGTTAACGCTGTAAATAGAACGTAATTGCTTGGGGCGCTGCACCCCGATTCCGAGTCCGATACTCATATTAAGTCACCAGTGCGTGGATGCCG
>Ga0255781_10000316_pt1 | contig 37792 bp, 44 predicted proteins | sample 101ome_21_FD_179979 | JGI IMG/M metagenome (GOLD analysis project Ga0255781, IMG submission 179979) | Coastal salt marsh microbial communities from the Groves Creek Marsh, Skidaway Island, Georgia - 101413BT metaG (version 2) | ecosystem: Environmental > Aquatic > Marine > Intertidal zone >... | reverse complement strand
CCTTGTCGATTGCCTCAGTTGTGCGAAGGGATTGCACCTTGTCACCTTGGGCGGCAATGGTCACGCCGGAAGCGTTGACCATGGAAGAGGGGATAAACCCCGAAAGCTCACGCGCAACCCGGTCCATAGAGCGGTAAAGGATCGGCGCAAGATTTGTGAAAGAGACTGTATTAGCCATGATATTTTAACTTGTGAGGATTTGGATTTGTCGGGCGTCTTTATTCGCCGTCCGTTACTTCCCCGCCGTCCTTCGAAAAGGTCAACCGGTCCGCTTGGGACATTGCGTCAAATTCCGCCCGGGTTACTTGCTTTGCGGCACCGCCGCCTTTACCGTCCGGGTTATGAGCGGCACCGCCGCCTTTGCCTTTCGATGCTTTGATAATTGACGAAAACTCTTTGTTTTCAAGAAAATCTTTTTGGACTTGGTCAAAGGACTTCGAAGAAGCCTTGCCGTCCGGCTCAAGGGTCCGAATCACCGGTTGCCCGTCAATCTCTTCAACCGTCAACCGCTTGGCGATGGCGTCTTTGACAAGCGAAGGCACAGTGAAATGCTCATTGGCAAACTTGGTTGCTTCGGCGTCAATCATTGCCTTGTGTTGCCTGGCTTTGATTTCCTTCAGTTGAGCTTCGTTCTCTTCCTTGATTCGGGCAACTTCGGCTTCGTGCGATTCGCGCAATTCGGCAATCTTCTTTTCGTTGCCTTTAGCCGCTTCAATATCCTTGAGAAGTTGGGCTTCCCGCTTTTCAACTTCGTTCGCTTTGGCTTCGGCGTTTTTGCGGTGTTTTTCAGCTTCTTGCCATTTGCCTTTTTCAACAAAGGCGTCTTCGTGACCTTCAAGGGTCAAGGTTGCGTTGTCGCCTTCAAGCTTGTATTCGCTTTGAAGGGCTTCGGGAAGTTTTTCGAATTCTTCTTTGGTGAGGATATATTTCATTGTGTTTTGTGGTTATGGGTGGCACCGCCGCCCGGTTAAGCACTCAGAAAACGTTTTTCTTTCGATTTTTGCAAGAAAGTTCTTTTTAGGGCTTGACGACTAAACGAAAAACGTTTTTAGTTTAAGGCATGAGTATGAAACTTCCTCTCCCTTCCTCTCCTCTTCGTGAACTCTTCAACGTTGAAGACCTTATTGCTTGGCGGTCTTTCCCGATGAAACGCAACTTGATTTTTTCGTTGCGTAGAACAGTTGCCCAAAAGGGGATAAATTCAGCACAAGGTATTTGCCTTGATTGTGACGGAAGAGTTTTGCTTCTGAAATGCGGTCCCAAGGGCGGAATCAAAACCCTTTGGGATTTTGGAAACCCTTTGAATTAAAGTCCCGCCGCTTCAAAGGCTTCCGGTTCAAGCTTCCGCATTTCGGCAAGCGTCAGGGGCTCAAAATTCCGGTCAAGCTGAAGTTCCGCGAACTTGTCCGCCGAAAGTCCGCCTTCCCTGAAGAGCTTGCCCCGGACCGGTCCAAGGGCTTGGTCTTGGAAGCCGGGCGGTTGGTTCTTCAACCAATCGTAATAATCAAGGTCCGCGTCAACCGGCCCTTTTTCCCCGGACCGCGTCCGCCCTTCCTTCAGGAAGTCAAACTTGGGGTTAAGGTCCGCAACCGTCGTTGACCGGCACCGAATATGAATCGGGGGAACCGGTCCTTCCCCAACCTTGAACTTTTGCCCATCAAGGGTCTTACAATTCTTGACAAGCGAACAACCGGCCATGTAATACCCTGAACTAGTCTCAAAATTATAAACATGGCACGAAACAAACTCAGTCCTTACACCAATGACATCTTGCAACTTTGGCGCAATGGAATTTCCGCTGCCGAAATTGGGAGAAGGTTTGGTGCTACTACTACTACGACGACCACATTTTTGAAACGTCTCGGTGTCCTTGAAAATGTCCCTAGGAACCAAGAACATCCCCGAACAGTCGAAGCCGTCGATATGTTTAAGCGGGGATTCCGACCCTCTGAAATTATTTGTCAGATTGGTATTAGCAGAAGCGGTCTTTTTCACGCTTTGAAGCGTGCTGGTTGTGAATTGCGGGGTCTCGACGGATGGAAGCCCAGTGACGCCCAAAAGACCAAATCCGCGATTGTCAGAGAAGAAGCCGGATTGATGCAACCAAATGAGCGTTTTGTGTCTGACATCCTCAATAGGGAAGGGATTGAAACCATCCCCCAATTCAGGCTTGGGCACGGCAATGTCGATTTGGTTTTGCCCGCTTTGTCCGTCGCCGTGGAAGTCTGCGGGCGTGGGACATTCCGAAACAATCTGACTAACGGATGGATGGAAAAGCGCATCCGCGATTGTGGCAAAGCTGGGTTCCACTTCTATGGGGTTTGTTTCCGGGATAAATTGGTCAAGAGAGAAATCAACGACCTTATCGCTTGGCTTTATTTCCTTGGCCGAACGCCAACCTTTCGCCGTCAATATAGGGTGGTTTGGCGTGGCTCTGAATTGCTCGCCTGCGGATGTTGTGATGACGAAAACATCACCTTGGTAGGGGCGTCTGAATACCTTCAAAATCTCCCCAATGGGGCGGGGGATAGTTGATCCTGTGAAACATTGAGTCGTTGTCTTGCGGTCCAACGTTGAAACCCATTCGTAACCCTGAACAACGTCCGCGTTGTCTTGCCAAGTCCGCATTCGTCCGACGCTTGCGACGTGCTGAACGGACGTTGCAACAACCGCTTGGGCGTTCCGGCGGGAAGTTTGCAAAATACCATCTTGGAACCGGCGGGCACGGGTCCCGACAATTTCCCGGACAAGCTCTTGATTGGTCTTGCCTTGATAATACCCCCGGCGGACGACCGAAACAACCCGCTTGGTTTCCCCGGCGGCAAGCGTTTCAACAAATTGTTCAAGGGTTTCCCCGGAATGGCTCATTGCCTGAACCTTCGCCAAATTCCAAGCTTGGCGGGCGGTTGGAGTCGAAAGCCGGACCGTCCCGGTAATCGAAGCGGCAATGTCCCCGGCTTCCATTGCCGCGAATATCCCGGCGGTTTGTTCAAGCTCTTGGTTGAAGAGCTTCACCCCTTCCCGGTATTGCTTCAGGATTGCGCTTTCAAGTTGCCCAAGCCAACGGGTAAGGAACCGCCGGTTTTCCCCGGCAAGGTCATTTGCAAGCCCCCCAACTTTTGCTTGGACAAGCTTTTGCACTTCCTGAATGGTTTTGCCGAAGTCCCGGAATTGCCCCGCCTTGATTCGTTCAAGAAGGACTTGCCGCCTTATTGCTAAATCAAGAAGGGCTTTGCGGTTGCGTTTGGTTGGCATTATTCAACGCCGCCGGACCCGGAAGAGCCCGGGGGCGGAATAAGGGTTTCTTCGGCAAGCGTCTTGGCAACGTCGTCGTCTTGGTAAGCAATGCCCGCCTTTCGTAGTTGTTCCCGGGCTTCTTCGAAGGTGATAAGCCCGGCTTGGTATTCGGCAACGATTTGGGCACGTTCCGCCGGGGAAGCCATTGCCGCCGCAAAGTCCGAATTCAGGTCAAATTCGATTGTTTCCGGGTCAACTTCGCCAATGAACCGGGACGCATGGAAAAGGGCTTTCCGGTAAGCCGCCGAAACGTTCTTTGTTGCCGAAGACAGAACCGAAGATTCGGAACTCTCTTCAATCAAGGCTTCGGTTGCGGTCCCTTTGGTTGCCTTCGGTTCAATGAGTTTTGCGCCAAGAGCTTTCATTTGCTCTTCCTTGTGCTTCATTGCTTCCGCCGCAATTGAATTTGGGTCCGCATGAAGCAACTTTGCGTCCGCGTCTTTAGGCAATGGGATTGCGGCCCGGGAACCAAGCTTGACCCCGCCTTTAAAGTTCTTGTCAACCCATTCTTGACTAAGTCCGGACAAAACAAGTTGGTCTTGGCCGGTCATAAAAACGCCTTCTTCGTAGTCCGCCGAATTGCGATAATGGGCAATGTTCAGGCTTGCAAGGTCCAGAAGCGGGGCTTTGTCAATATGCGGTTCGTTATTGGTTGACCCGACAAATTCAAAGGGGATTCGGTCAATTGGGTTGCCATTGAAGTCCTGAAGCAAAACCGGGTAACCGTCCAACATTTCAAACTTGTCGTCTTCGTTGGTTGGTTTGTCCTTCTTGCGCCAAAGTGTGACGGCAACGGCAAATTCCGTTCCTTCTTCGTTGGCTTGCTGAAGCCGGATTTCACGCCAACGCGGTTCTGTCTTAAATTCAAACCCGTCGTCTTTGATAATTGCCCGTTCTTCAATGACGACCAAAGAAAGCAATGTTTCACCGCCAACGACGGAAACCCGCCAATTTATGATTTGTTCCGGGGCAATGAATAAGATTCGGGGGCGAATCCGCAATTCTTCAATGTCGGCAAGTGTCACAACCCGCCCTTCTTCAATTGTCGGGAAATCCGCCAAAAGCCCGCAATGACCAAAGGACAACGTTGCCTTCAAAGTTGCCTTTGCTTGTTGTTCAAGGGGTGTTCCCGCCCCGTCAAGGTCCGGTTCGTAGCGTTCCAGACTGTCCGGCAAGTCGATTGAACTGTCTTTGCTGAAGACTTGCCCAACAAGCCCTTCAAGCGTCCGCCCGGTCACGTTATAGAAAACCGCCCGGGTCTTGTAAGCCTTGTAACGCTTTTCCGCGTATTCGCTGTCTTTTTCCGCCGCCGGTTTGGGCAAATATTTTTCCCCGGCGTCTTTAACCGCCCGTTCACCTTCAATGCAATCGGCAATCAAACGCCAATCTTTTTCACTTGCGGCAACTTCTTTTCGTTTGTGGTCAACTTTGGGCATGATTCAGGGATTTAGAGACGAACCGGGGGTTTTTGCAAGTTTCTTGTTTTTGGGGCTTGACGACTAAACAAAAAACGTTTTACGTTCGCAAAATGACACTTGCCGAATCAATCCTTATTTGCGCTTTTGCGTTTTATGGCTTGGCGTTCCTTATCGCCTACGTTTGCCATAATTGGGCGGAATGGCGTTACCGCCGGGCAAAGTCCCGGCTTGGAAAAGTTCTTTCTTTCCATGACTCAATTGAACGTTGGAAAGCCCGCAAAATCACAAACAACCAAATCCATGGAAGATAAACTTAAAACCGCCCTTCATATTTTGGCAGACCAATACGACGCCCAAGGCGGGCACTTCACAACGACTGAAGCGGACTTTATGTTTAAAGAATGCTTTTGCGAATTTGGCGAACCAATCCCGGACGCCTTCAAGCGTCTTCTTCAGAACAAACCGAAACCATGAACGACCGAACACCCGAACCAACCCAATATTTCAAAAATCCCGAATGGCATATTGCCGTTGTTTGTGCCCGCCGGGGCATTGACTTGACCAAGCACGGGCGGAACGAACCTTGCCCTTGTGACAGTGGCAAGAAATTCAAGAAATGTTGCATCAAGGAAGCCCCGGAAGAACTTTGTTACCGCTTTGCCAAAGCTGAAAAGCTCTTCCATTGTGCAAATATGGCGGGGGATTTTGACCAAGCCCGGGGACACGCCGAAGAACATAATTACTTGCTTGAAGTGTTGTCCCTTCTGGACCCGGGCACTTTCAAAGAATTTGAACCCTTAGAAGTTGCCGAAGTATGAACAAAAACCTTTTCAAAACTTTGATTGCCTTGCAAGGGGACGGTTCCGACGTTTACGAAATCGTTGACGGGGAACTTTGCCCCCGGGGTGATATTGAGGAATGCGAAGGCGAAGACATTGTTGCAACCTTTGACGCTTGGGCACGGTCCGAAGAAGACTTGACGGTTGAAAAGGGCCAAAAGGCTTTGTTTTGTGACGACGGCAAACATTTCTTCCATTGGTCCCAAGTGTCCGACGCTGGAAGGCGTCATTGGGACGAACAGGACACGGAAATTTACTAAGTTGCAAACTCAACCTTCGCTTCCGTCACGTAATCCGGACGGGCGTCAAGGACCATGTAACGGGTTTCGTCGTAAACATGGTCAATTGCGGTTGTTTCAACGTCGTCCGGGTCCTTCTCGCTTCGGGGCAAGACCGGGACGGTATTTATGAACGCCTTGCAATTCCGCATGACATAAAGCCCCGGTCCTTCCCCGTCCTTGGCATTCTTCAGCATATCCCGCATAAGCTGAAGCCCATTCTTCCGGCTTCCTTTCTTCTTATCGGACCGGGTCCAACGAACGCCCTTCTTTGCCATGGCTTCGGCAATCGAATCGCTTTCTTTGTCGTTCACGTCAAAAATTTGGTTGTCCGCCGGTCCCGGGTCAACCGGCTTTGAAATCCAACCCAAGAGCAAAAGGGACTCTTCAAGGTCCTTGACCCGTTGGGCAACTTCCCCGGACGGAAGCTTTAAACCGACGTTATGCCCGTAATAGTCAACTTGCCCGTTGGGGTCCTTCCGCCCTTCCGCCCCGTAATCTTCAGCAAAACGAATCAAGGACCCCTTCGGGAATGACATTTTCCGCCCGTCAATTTCGATTTCTTCCCCGTTGGATTCCGCCCAAAAGCCGGTTGAAAATGGGTGACTTGAGCCCCAATCGTGAGAACGCCGGGTTCGCCAATTGTCGGGAACCGGGAACCGGTCCAGAATATGAATTTGGTTGTCCCAAAGATCGTCAAGAGCCCCGCCCGCCGTCACGTTCCAATCACCTTCAAGCCATGCTTTCCGCTTGTTCGGGTCCGTAATGTTGTTCAAGTCGGCAATGTAAGACGGGGACAAATACCGGTTTTCTTTGTAGGAACTGAAAAGCCGGACTTGGGTTTTCACAACGTCTTCTTCTTCCTTGGTCCGGGGATTGTAAACCCGCGTTGTATTCCGAACCACCTTGCCCGCCGGGGCAATGTCAACAAACCGCTTCTTGTTCCAGTTGTGCCCGGGTCCGCTTGGGTTTGTCGTTGAAATGACGGTCAAAGGCAATTCCGGCAAAGGGTTGTCCGGGTCCGGGGAATGTTCCGCCGGTATGAATGAAGACCGGTTGCAACTCATTAACAAGTCGTAACATTCAGAAGTTGCCCATTGTGTAAGCTCATTCCAACCGATAAAGGGGAATTCTTGCCCGTGAAATTTCTCATAATCTTCGGGCTTTTCCATGACCCGCAAAAGAAGCTCTTCGCCGCCCGGCCAAACCCATTTGTAAGAGCTTTGGGAAGCCTTGAACTTCGCCCCGTCCCCGAACTTGGGGAACCACCGCTTTGACCGGGCAACAATGTCGTCAAGGGCTTTGTAAGACCGCCCGACAATCACGCCCCGCCAAAATCCACCGTAACCTTGCCCGACATGACGCCGGAACCGCATTATCTGAACGTCCGTCTTTCCCCCGCCCCGGGTCCCGTCAATCATTATATGGTCAACCGGGGCGGATAGGGCGAAACATTGGGACCCGGGCAAGGGCTTCCAAATTACTTTTTTGGGCGGGCGGTTTGGCATGTTATTTTCTCAACTCTTCGAAGTGTTCCCGGATCGCTTCAATCAAAGCTTCTTCATTTTCCGGGGTTGGGTCAATATTCCCGTCAATCCTTGTTTGGTCCGGGTTAAGCCCGGTAAGAAGAATGTATTGGAAATTAGACCTTTCAAGAATGTCGGTTGCGTCGTCAATCCAATCCGTTGAATCAAAATTTGCTGTCATTCAGACAGAAAGAAAACTTTTTTCATTTATTTGCAAGAAAAGGGTTGACCGCTAAACAAAAAACGTTTTTTGTTTAAAGCATGAAAAGCAAATATCACCTTGACCAAGAAACACAAATCAAAGTCCTTTCCGCAAAGGGCTTCCGAATCTTCCGTTCAAAGAAATGCAAAGCGGTTGCCGCCGTCGGCACTTACTTGACCCGGGAAGGTGTTGAAAGAATCCATTACAAGGTTTGGCAAGGCAACGCTTCGAAGCCTTGCGCCAATTACCTTGCCCGGTCCATGAAACAAGTTGAAGAGTCAGTTACCTTCTATTTTGACCGCCAAGCCGAACGGGAACAATCCCGCATTGATCGCCGGAACCGTCAAAAGAAAGTTGTTGCCGGTGATTTCTTCCAAGTTGGGGACGTGATTTCTTACTCTTGGGGCTATGACCAAACCAACGTTGACTTCTTCCAAGTTGTCCGGGTCCTGAACCGTCAAATTGAAGTCCGGGAAGTTTGCCAAAACAATTCCGACCATCAAGGCGGACCGTCCGGCGGTTACACCCAACCCCGCCGCTTTGAATTCGTTGAGGGTTCAAAACCCTTCAAAAAGACCGTCAAGACCTTCGGGGACAATGACCCTTATGTTTCATTTGACCACGGGGTTGGGAAGAAATGGACCGGCAAAGCCCTTTACACTTCATCTTACCATTAAGCCGGGGAACCGGCACAAGCCCCCGGTTTAACCGCCGGGGGTTTTCTTTTGCCCGGATTCCTTCAAGGCTTCTTGTTGGGCAATTGCCGCCTTTTCCCATTCGTCAAGGCTTGCCCCGCCGGTTGGAACCAACATTACCCCGCCTTCAAAATTGTGGTTCACTTCTTCCGGTTCGTTGTGTCCCGCCATTTTGTTGTCAATTTCGATACATTGAGCTTTTGACGGCATTTTGTAAGTTGTCCCGGTTTCGTTCCCTTCCTTGTCATAACGCCGCGTGACAGACTCAATAAGGTCCGAAGATTCGTCAAGTTCGGCAAGATTCGCCCGGACAATCCTTGCCAAAAATTCCCGCTTTTCTTGCCGGGTCAAGACAAGGTCCGTTTCGGTTGCTTCCTGAAGCTCTTTAATCCGGGCGGGAATCCGGGGGTCCGCTTCAAGCTTTTGATACGACGAACGGGCGGTTTCCCGCTTCTTGGTCCGGGGGAATGCCGACATATAAGCTTCAGTCTTGGACATGGTCCCCCCGGCAATATTCTGGCAATATTGCTCTTGCCTTGGGTTCAAAGGTTTCGCCGGGTTCCGGTGTTTACTCGCCATTTTTAAAGTCTGGTCAAAAGATACGCATTTTTGCAAGCCGGAACTTCACTTCAAAGCCGGACCCTAAAACGCCCGCTTTTCAAGATTTCTTCATTTTTGACGTTAAAAACAAAACCCGCTTCGGACAGACAGACAGCTAAGAACGCAATATAAGTGATATGAAGCGAAACGTCCTTTACAAATTTTTTACAATTTGTTCATGTATTTGTTCACTAGAAAAACCTTATTTCTTCCCCTTCCCCTCACACGCGTTAGATTGATTTTATCTGTCTGTCTGTCCAGTAAAAGGGGGAAAATTATTTCTTCAAATTTGAAGTTAAAAATATAATTAAATAAATACTTTCGGGGCTTGACAGTTTAAAGAAGACCGCTTTTCAATCGCCTTATGCCAGAAACTAAGCCCGATTCATATTACATTGAGAAATATTGTGAGCCCCCAAGGTCATTTGAAGTCGAAGATTTCAAAAGGGATTTCAAACTTGTCTTTGAAGGTCCAACCGCTTGGGTTGAATGGAGAACCCCCGCACAAGGAAGAGTTCTAGGGCACCCGGCGGGGACCCCGACAAAAAGAGGTTTTGTAATAAATTACCAAGGAAGAACATTCAATGCCCGGACAATCGCTTGGATATTGTCAAAAGGGGAAATACCAAAAAGAAGAGTTGTCCAAACTTCTCCTTTTGCCGCCAACTGTCACCCCGATAGCTTAGAACTAGCATGAACAAATCAGGACCCCGGTTCTTCGGCGGCAATCCAGCGCAAGGGCTCTTTGAACACGTAAGCCCGCTTGACTGCACAACCTTCAAGGATTTCTTTGATTCCCAATTGTGGTCCCCTATCCGCTTGCGGGTAACGGCGGACGAATACCGGGGCTTGACCGAAGCCGAACAAAAGAAGGTAAAGTTTGTTCGGTATTTCACCCCGGCAAGTTTCAGGAACAAAGGGCCAAAAGGGTTCCCGAAGAACAACGCCAACGTCAAGGCGGTCAACTTGCTTTGCATCGACATTGACCCGGAAAAGAAAAAAGACCTCAAGACCGGGCGTCTTGCCGAAACCGGCAACTTTCCCGCCGCCCCGTTGCTTGAAAATCCCCGCTTGCTTTTTGACGCTCTGGAAGGTTGGAACTTTGCCCTTTACACAACCTTGAACCATACCCCGGACCGTCCCCGCGTCCGCTTGGTTGTCGAAGCGGACAATCTGGACCCGGAACTTTACCCGGACGCCGTTGCCTATTTGGGGGCGAAGCTTGGGTTGCCGTTTGTCACAAGGGAATCAAAAGTTGTGTCTCAAGCCATGTTCCGACCAACTGTCTTTGCCGACACGGACCTTGAACACAATCACCCGGTCATTGCCTACCATTGGAAGGGCAACGCCTTTGACCCGTCGGTTTTGGACGGTTACGAAGGGGGCAAGCAAACCGCCCGGAAGGAACCGGACGCGGGCGGGTTCATGGACGGGCTTGAATACCTAACCCCGCCGGTCCACGGGGTTGAACTGGAAGACATTGCCGAACCGCTTTCAAAGATTTCCCCGGATTGTTCAATGTTTGATTGGATTCGTTGTGCCATGGCGTTGCGGCATCAATTCCCGGACCGGGACGACGAAGCTTTTGAATTGTGGGACAGTTGGTCAAGCGGGGGCAAGTCTTACGAAGGGACGGAAAAAGCCCGTTACCGTTGGGACCACACAAGCGGGGCCACAACAAACCGGTTGCCGACCACAATAAGGACTTTGTTCAAACTGGCAAAAGACGCAGGTTGGACAAATCCGGGCATGGCGCAAAGGTATTTTGAAAACCTTCGGACTTGGCTTAATACCCGGGAAACGCTTGAAGAATTGGTTGACCGGGGACTTGAACAAATCGTTACAACCCCGCTTATCACTTCCGTTTATGAAGACGGGCTTTTGAAGCTTATCAAAAGCCGGGCAAAGAACAAATTCGGATTGGACTTCACCCCTTCCAAGCTTGCCGGGCAACTTAAACGCCTGAAGGCGAACATTCGGGAAAAGCAACAACAACAAGAGGAAGAAGAGAAGGGGGCACCGGCTTGGACGCGGGGGCTTACTTATGTTTCAAAGCTGGAAACCTTTTACCGGACAAGCACGGGCGAAGAGGTAAGCCGGTCTTCGTTTGACTCAACCTTTGGGGTTAAACTCTTGCCTTCCGCGAAAGAACTTGAAGAACGCGGGGACACGTCCCGGCAAGGGAAGTTCACGCCTTCAATTCGCCCGCAAGACTTTGTCTTGAACGAACTGGAAATTCCCCGGGTCTATGATTTCACTTACGACCCCGCCAACCCGGACGAAACGATTGTTTCCAAAGACAAAAAGAAGTTCGTCAACACTTACCGCAAGAGCTACGCCAAGCCGGACAAGGCGGGGGCAACCGAAGCGGGGGAAATAATCAAGAAACACGCCGCTTTGCTCATTTCGGAACCGGAATATCAACGCCGCTTGCTTGATTTTATTGCCTTCATGGTCCAAAGCCCCGGCAAGAAGATTCGTTGGGCGTTTTTGATTCAGTCCGCCCAAGGCAACGGCAAAGGGCTTCTTGCAAAGGCGTTGCGGGGTGTCTTCGGGCGGGGCAACATTAAGACGGTTGACCCTGAAGCAATCTTTTCAAGCTTCAATGATTGGGCTTATGGGTCGCAACTGGCAATCCTGAATGAAATCCGCGTTACCGGTCATTCCCGGCATGACGTGATGAACAAGCTTAAAGAACCGATTTCGGACGATCACGTTTCAATAAACCAAAAGTTCAGGGACAACCGGGAAGTTGAGAACGTGACAAATTATATTATGTTCACGAACCATAAAGACGCCCTAGCCATGGAACAAAGGGAACGGCGTTATTTCGTGGTCTATTCCCCAATTCAAACCGAACGGGACGCGGACCGGCTTGTTGAATCCGGCAAGCTTGGTCCTTTGCAAGACTTGGTTGACTCCGGGCAATTCGGCGGGCTTCGGGCGTTCTTTGAAGAATGGGAAATTTCGGAAGACTTTTGCCCGGATTCACCCCCGCCAAAAACACCTTACTTTTTCCAAATGGCAAAACACGCCAAGCCGGAACTTGAAACAATTCTTGAAGACCTTATTGCCGACGGGTCCGAACCGACGGTTCAGGAAGACTTGATTTCGGCAAGCGAATTTTTGCAAATCGTGACCAACGAAACGAAGGAACGCATAAGCCCCAAAGTCCTGAATTCGGTCTTACTTTGCAAAGGCTTCAGGCACGTTGGGCGAATGAGCATTGCCGGGGGTAAGCATCAAGTTTGGGTCAACCCGGATTCGGCAATTGCCGACCTTGACCTTGGGCAAATCTTACTGAAACGAATCGAAGCAAACGGAAGTGAATTACTATGAACAAGACCTTTAAACAATGCCAAGCGGACCCGGCAATAAAGACGGTTTCAGTTTGCTTTGACCAAGAGAGCAACCACGGGAAAAAATACACTTACAAGACCCGGCTTGACCTGAAACCCGGGGACCTTGCCAACGTGAACACGCCCCGGGGCGTAATTGTCGTCCGGGTAACCGCCGTCCATGCCCGCCCCCGGGTCAAGCCGGACGACGAAGTTGAATTGAAGTGGATTGCTTCAAAAGTCGATATGGCGGCAATCCGGGACGCCGAAAAGGAAGACCGGGACTTTGCCAAACAAAACCCCGCCTTGGACCTTCTGTAATGAGGAAGAAGCACAAGAAGCCGCTTTTTCGGAAGAAGCCCAAGGGCGAACGCTTGAATCATGCTCAAAAACGTTTTCGGCAACGCTACGGACGCCCGATAAGTGGTGAACAACTGTCCGCAATGGTTGAGCTTGCCGAAGCAAACAAAGTTCAATCAGTGGTCACGGACAAGCACGGACACAAGAAAGTTGTCCTTCGGGTTGGTCCTGAAGTTTTTCGCTTTGTTTATAGTCCCGAAACGCGGCAAATTCTTACATTTTTACCAATCGGATAAAAAAAAAAACGTTTTTAGGGCTTGACCGATAAACAAAAAACGTTCTTTGTTTGCGTCGTCCCAATTCCGGGGCGAAAAATACAACCTTCAGAAAATCAGATTATGAGCATTGAAAAAGCCATTCAGGAAAACACCGTCGCATTGCTTGACCTTGCCGCGTCCAACCGGGAACTTGCCGAAGCAATGAAGCAAGGCCAAACCGCAACCGGGACCACTCCAAAAGAGCCCGCCAAGAAGCCGGAACCGAAGGCGGACAAGCCCAAACCTTCAAAGAAGGACAAGGAACCCGCCGAGAAGCCGGAAGCCGAAGACAAGGAAGAGGAAGAAACCGCTTCCGACAAATCCGAAGCTTTCGAAGTGACGGCGGACGACTTGCGAAAAGTCGCCGGGGTCCTTGTCGAGAATGACAACAAAGCCGGTCTTCAAAAGGTCTTGAAGAAGTTCGAAGCAAAGAACATTACCGCCTTTGACAAGGAAGGCGGGGACCTTGCCGCCATGCTGTCCGCCCTTGAAGAAGAAGCGGGCGTTAAGCTTGCGGACATTACCGACTAACCCAAATTGCCCGAAGCACCGTTGACAAAATGGTTTGCGTAGCGTTCCGCGAAAGTGGTTGTGAGACTTAGTAGGGGTCACAAGAAAAACCCGAAGCCGGGGGAAGTAGGTTGAAACCCGGCACTTTTTAAAATTTAAACATTCCAGAACATGACCGACCAAAACCAACATTCCCGCCTTGCCCCTTCCGCCGCTAAACGTTGGGTCAATTGCACCGCTTCAATTGCTTTTTGCCAAGAGAACGCGGACCGAATCCCGGAAGACACTTCTTCAACTTATGCCGACGAAGGCACCCTTGCCCATGATTGGGCGGCAAACATTTTAAACGGAATCAATGACATTTCGGAAGTGCCCGGGGACATGCAACCTTACGTCAAGGATTACGTTGAATTTGCCGAACGCTTGACGACCGAAAAGGACAAGGTGTTTGTCGAATCCCGGGTTCCCCTTTTCTACAAACCGGAAGACGCCGGGACAGTCGATTTTGCCTTAGTTTCGGACGAACGGGTTTACATTCTGGACCTTAAATATGGTCAAGGCGTGATTGTGGACGCAAAAGAAAATATGCAATTGGCGACTTACGCCCTTTCATTGATTCGTCACCTTGAAGACCTTTACGACTTTAACGACGAAACCCTTGTAACAATGACAATCTTCCAACCCCGGACTTATGAAGGGTCCCCAACAAAGATTTGGGCGGTTAGCTTGAAGGACCTTCGGGATTTTGGGCGGAACATTCTGGAAGCCGCAATTGACATTGACCAAGACAACCGAGACGTTTTGAAGTTTGCCCCCTCGGACGAAGTTTGCCAGTTTTGCCCGGCCAAAGGTTTTTGCAAGGCCCGGCAAGAACAATACGCCGGGGCAATGCGGCAAGTTGGCTTGGACTTCCTTGACGACCTTTCGAAAGCGGACCACTTGGAAAAAGACCCGGAGGAACCGCAAATTTCAAAGCCTTCTTTCGAATCGCTTGACGACTTGCAACTTGCCGCAATTGTCCGCTTCGCCCCGGAAATTAAAAAATGGTTGAATTCGGTTGAGTCCGAAGCGCACAAGGCACTTGAAGCCGGGAAGCGGATTGAAGGCTTGAAGCTTGTTGAGGGCAAACAAGGCCCCCGCCAATGGAAGGACGAAGAGGAAGCCGATACGCTCCTTAAAAGCAAGCTGAAGGCGGACGAACGTTACACAAAGAAGCTTGTTACCTTGCCCCAAGCTGAAAAACTCTTGAAGGGGCAAAAGCTTTCAACCCGGTTTGAAAACCGTTTCAAGGAATTGACCTTTCGAGCACCGGCAAAACCGGTCCTTGCCCTTGAGGACGACCCCCGGGAAGCCATTCAAATTGCCGCCGAAGAAGTCTTGCCAAACCACGACGGCGAAGACTTGATGTAAAATTTATGGGGCGTCTCTTGTGGCTTATGAGTGTAATTGCTAGCCTTTAAACACAACCCCGCCAATTTCCCAAGTGTCCATTCTGGACACCGGAACCAAAGAAACAAAATAAGAGAAAATCAAAATATGAAAGTTACACTGATGAACGCCCGCTTGTCGTTTTCCCAACTCTTCACGCCTAAAGCGTCGGGACAAGGGCAACCCAAATTCAAGGCAAACTTCATTCTTTCGGAAGATTCCGCCGTCAAGATTGACGGGAAGGTTTCCAAGGGGGTTGAAGCTGTCAAGAAGGCTATTCTTGCCGCTTGTGAAAGCGTGATGAAAGAAAAGTTCGGCAAGGTCCCGGCAAAGCATGTCAATTGGGTCCTTCGTGACGGGGCGGACGTGATTGACGCAACCACGGACGAACCTTACGACGGTTATGGGGAAGGGGTATTTTACATTGCCGCTTCTTCCCAACAAGACCGCCCGCCCCAAGTGGTTGACACAAACCCCAAGGTTGCGCTTGCCGCCATTGACAACAAAATCAAAGACGGTGATTACGTTTACGCCGTCATTGATGTTTATGCCTTTGACGCAACGCAAAACCAAGGGGGCAAGGGAACAACCGCCGGTCTTCAAATTGTCCAGTTCTTCAAGAAGGGTGAAGCATTCGGGGCGGGCGAACTTGACGCCGCCGAAGAGCTTGAAGACTTGGGCGGGGACGAAGACAACGAAGGCGAAAGCCTTATGTAAGCCCTCCGGGTCCGCCTTATTATGAACAAGCCGGGTTTTCCGCACAAATACCTTTTCAAAGAGGTAAGCGAGAAAACCCGGCTTTCCAATATCCGGGCGGGCGTTTGCATCCATTGGGGTTGCGCCCGCCCCGCCCGGACCGGTCGTCGGGATTGTGAAACATGCAAATGCCGCAAGCACCGCTTGAAACACCCTTACAAATACGCATTCAGGACCGTCCGCCAATCCGCCCGCAAGAGAAGCATTCCTTTCCTTTTGACCTTCGAAGAATTCAAGAGCTTTTGCGAAAAAACCGGTTACTTGTCCAAGAAGGGCAAAGAATTTACCGACCTTACAATTGACCGCATTGACCCTTCAAAACCTTACCAAGCCGACAATATCCGGGTTTTAACTTGGATTGAAAATTGTTCGCATTTAGTTGAAAACATGACCGACCCCGCCGAACCAATTGCCCGTGCCCTTGCTAAATTCGCTTGTGGCAACGAAGAGAAATTTAAAGCTTACCTGAAGGAAGCGGACCGGGTTCTTGCCCAAGTTGAAATTCTTCAGAAGACCCGGGACCAAGAAAACGAAGAAAATCCGTTTTAAGGCTTGACCGCTAAACGAAAAACGTTTTTCTTTTAATTATGAAGATTGGATATGATTTAAATTGCGCCCACAACCGGGCAACCGCTTACATTTTTCGAGAAGATGGCAAAAGATTAGGCGAAGTAACCCAACCTTGCCGGGTTCATGCCCTTGCACAAATCAAAGAAGACTTCCCGGAAGCAACTGAAATTATTCAACGTAAGGGGCGGGTTTGGTTTGTTGGAACGGACATAACTTTTCAAGCTGCCACTTGGTCAAAGAAAATAGTTAAAGCAAATAAAGCATGATTTATCACTTGGACTTCGAAACCTTCAGCAAAGCGGACTTGAAGAACTTCGGGGCTTACCGATATGCCGCCGACCCTTCAACGGAAATTCTTCTTTGCGCCATTGCCCGGGAAGGGGAAACCCCTTTGCTTTGGTCCGTCACTGGACAACCTGAAAAGCCCAAGGCGTTGGCTCTGCTCAAGGAAATGTCCGAAGACCCCGAAGCGGTCATTTACGCGCACAACGCCCAATTTGAAGCCGCCGTTTGCCGGTATCATTGGGAAAGGACTTTTGACCTTCCTTGCCCCCGGCTTGAGCAATGGCGTTGCACCGCCGCAATGAGCCGCCGGGCGGCAATCCCTTCCAGCTTGGAACAAGCCGCCGCCTTCCTTGAACTGGACGTTCAAAAGGACAAGCGGGGCAAAGAGCTTATTAAAATGTTTTCAATGCCCCAAAAGCCGACGAAGAAACAACCGTTGACGCGGATACTCCCGAAGGACGACCCCGAAGCGTTCCGGGAATTCGGGGAATATTGCAAACAAGACGTTGTTACCGAAATGGCATTGCACAAGAAGCTTGCCGCCTTTGAACTGAAAGGGACCGTTCTTGAAGCGTTCCATTTTGATATGAGGATGAACGAACGGGGCGTTCCGATTAACCGCCGGGCGTTGGAAATAGCGGACAAGCTTGTAAACGAATTTGACGGCAAGGTTCGGGTCCGCTTTCAGGAAATGACCGGTCTTGCCCCGACACAAACCGCCAAGGTCCTTGAATGGTTGCAAGAACGCGGTTACCCGGGGAAGAACATGCAAACGGCAACCGTTGACAAAGTCGTTGAAGACGGACCGGCGGCAATCGGCATGGACCCGGAAGCCTTCGAAGCCCTAAAGCTCAAACGTTTGTCCGGGTTCGCCGCTTTGAAGAAAATTCCGACCATGTTGAACGCCGCTTGTCCTGAAGACGACCGGGTAAGGGGTTCTCTGCTTTGGTCCGGGGCGGAAAGAACGCACCGTTGGGCGGGCAAAATTATCCAACCGCAAAATTTCCGCCGTCCGACCATTGCCGAGACTGAGCATCTTTACCGGGTCTTGAAGTCCGGCAACATGGACGTTGAAGCCCTTGAACTGATTTACGAAAGCCCGCTTGAAGCAATCGCAAGTTGCATTCGGCATTTTATTGAGCCCGAAGAAACCGAACCCGGGCAATTTCTTGACGCGGATTATTCAGCAATTGAAGCCCGAATTGTGCTTTGGCTTGCCGGACAAGAAGACGGGTTGCAACTCTTCAGGGACAAAAAAGACCCTTATGTCGCCATGGCTTCCAAGATTTTTGACGTTGAAGTTGACGACGTGACTAAGGACCAACGATTTGTCGGGAAACAATCGGTCTTGGGTTGCGGTTACGGCATGGGGGCGGAAAAGTTCCGGGGAACCGCTTTACAGTTCGGGCGGGAACTTTCGCAATCGCTTTCAGAAAAAGCGGTGAAGACCTTTCGGGAAGTCAATTACAAGGTTGTTGCCCTTTGGCGGTCCATGGAAGCCGCCGCAAAGGAAGCCTTCAACAACCCCGGCAAGATTGTCGAAGCCAACGATAAGGTCCGTTTTTGTGCAACCAGAAAGCCCGGCTTCCCCGCTTTGATTATGCAACTTCCAAGCGGTCACAACTTGATTTACCCGCACCCCAAACTTGTGCCGGTTTGGTTTGTTTTCCATGCCGGGAAGTTGGAAAAATTCAACACCCCGAAATCCGCCCAAATTTTCCAAAGAAAGCTTGCGAAGGTGATTGAAGAGAAGAACAAGGACTTACCGGCGGACAAGCAAAAGACCGCCCCGGAAGTCCGGGAAGACCGGGAATTGACTTTTATTGGCAAGCGGTTGTCCAAGTGGCAACGGATCGGCACTTACGGCGGGTCCCTTGTGGAAAACGCCGTTCAAGCCATTGCCGGGGACCTTATGACCGAAGGGGCACTTGAAGCCGAACGCCAAGGGTTCAAAATCTTCATGCTTGTGCATGACCAAGCCCTTGCCGAATGGGAACCGGGGCAAGACCCGGAAGACTTTTGCCGGGCTCTTTGCACCCTTCCTGATTGGGCGGAAGGTTTACCCCTTGAAGCTGAAGGCGGGTTTGTCCCATTCTATAAGAAAGACTAGACTTATGAGCAAAATAATTGAACAAGGTTTGCAAATTGCGGACCGACTGAACGGCAACCCAAAGCTTGCCGCCGAAGTCGCCAATTATCTGGAAGAACAAGCTTTCGCTTCAATGCTTCCACGTTTGGAATTTCCCGAACTACTGATTGGCGAAATTGACTTTGAAGAATGCCGAAGGGAAATTTTAGACCATGTTGAAGGACTTGACCGACCGGAAGCCCGGCTTTGGTTACATGGTTTTGAAGGTCAAACAATTGTTGACGAACTGGAAGACAATGAGGAATGGCAAGAATGGGTTTTTGAATGGTTGGTTGTCAAAGGCCATTTCAACGGGGTCCTGAATGCTTTTGCCGATGTGACCGAAGAGAAGAAAAACGCAGTTGCCGCCGCTTTGGGTGAATACTTTGACCAAGACCCCGATTTTAAACGCAAGTGCCTTCTAGGGGATTTGTATTGACCGCTAAACAAAAACCGTTTTTCTTCACCTTATGAAACTATTTCCGAAGACCCCCGCATTGACCGCCAAAGACCGCGAACGCTTGGACGCCGCCGGTTACCTTCAAAGCTGGAACAAGTTCGTTGCCAAGGTCAACGAAGCCGAACCATCCGAAGACGATTTGAAACGGTTGGTTGTGCTTGAACTTGAACGGGAAGCACCCCGGGCGGCAATCCTTGAAAAATTGGTTGTCCGCATTCAGAAGAAAGAACGGGAAACCATCTTTTCGAAGATTCGGCAAACCGAAGGCGGGCAACGTGCTATGAAGAACGCTTGAGTCTTTCCAATGGGTGAAGAAGCGAAGATTGAAAAGAAGCTCACCCGTTGGGCAAAGGACAAAGGTTGCTTGTCTTACAAATGGTCTTCACCGGCAAACCGGGGCGTCCCGGACCGCATTTTTATTGGGCCTTCCGGGAAAGTTTTGTTCCTTGAACTGAAAGCCCCGGGCGAACGTCCGACGGCTTTGCAATTGAAAAGGCTTGAAGAAATTCGCGGGAACAAAGGCTTTGCGGATTGGGCGGACAGTTTTGAAGATGGGAAAGAAACGCTTAAATTTTGGATTTTATGAAAAAACTGGTAACCTTCTTTGAAGCAAAGACAGTCTTGCGGAAACTCAACACCTCAAAGAATTGGCGGACCCTGTCCAGTGTGGACCGCCGGGAAGTCCGCCATCTTGACAAATTGCGGACCCTTACCCGGTCCCAACGTGAGCAAATCGCTAAAATTGAGGCATCTTTGTGAAGTTCACCCCGCTTGAACATCAACGCCTTGCTATTGATTGGCTCAAGGTTCGCCAATATGCCGCTTTGTTCGCTGGCATGGGTCTTGGCAAATCCGCGTCCGTCTTAGCCGCTTTTGACTGGCTTATGAAGGACGGGCAAGGCAAAGGGCTTCTTATCATTGCCCCGCTTCGGGTTGCGGTCCTGACTTGGCCCCATGAAGTCCAGAAATGGGACAACTTCCGTTACATGAAGCTTGCTTGTCTTCGGACAAAAGAAGGGCTTCAGGCATGGGAAGAAGGGACGGCGGATATTTACACTTTGAATTATGAGCAAATCCCCAAATTTTGCAAAAATCATTTGAAGGGGAAGAGCCCGGAAGACTTGCCGGTTGACACGGTTGTTTGGGACGAATTGAGCAAAGCGAAGAACCCAAGCGCAAAGAGAATAAATGGTTACAACCGGGTTATTCTGGACAAGGTGACGGGCAAGCCGGTAACCCGCGTCAACCGCCTTGGAAACGTTGTAAAGGTCAAAGAGCGGGTTCACGGGTTCCGGGACTTCCGGGGGCTCTTCACAAGGCATTGGGGTTTGACCGGGACCCCAACCCCGAATTCTTACTTGGACCTTTTCGCCCAAATCCGGCTTCTTGACGACGGGCAACGGTTGGGGACAAATTACACCGCTTTCAAGAAGGCTTACTTCGAACCGGACAACATTTATTCACAATACCCGAAATTTATTCTTCGCCCCGGGGCGGAAAAGTTCATTCAAAAGCGGGTTGCGGACATGGCTTTAACCCTTCGTTCCGAAGATTGGTTGAACATTCCGCCAACTGTCACCGAAGACATTGAAGTTTCTTTGCCCCGGTCCGCTTGGAAGGTTTATAAAGAGCTTCAAAAAGAGTTCTTGGCGATCCTTGAACGTGAAACGAAGCGGGGAACCCCGTTTGAAGTCGTTGCCGTCAATCAAGGGGCACTTATTCAAAAGCTTCTTCAAGCAACGTCCGGGGCAATCTATGACGAAGAAAAGAACGTTGGCTTTGTCCACGACGCCAAAATAAAAGCCCTTGTGAAGTTGCAAAAAGACCTTGGCGAACCGCTTCTTGTGGCAACGAAGTTCCGCCATGAGCAAACGCGGATTCTTCAGGCTTGCCCGGGGGCGGAATTGTTCACCGACGAAAGCCTTGAGCGTTGGCAAAAAGGCAAAATCAAATTCCTTGTTTCTCACCCGCTTTCAATTGGGCATGGCGTTGACGGTCTTCAGCATGGCGGGCGGTCAACTTGTTGGTTTTCGCAAACCTATTCCCCCGAAGAATACAACCAATGGAACGCCCGCCTTGCCCGGACCGGTCAAGACCAAGAAACCCGGATTTTCCGTTTGACCGTTCCCGGCACCTTTGACGACGCCGCAATTGCCGCCGTTGAAGAGAAGCACGACAACGAACGGGCTTTTCTTGCCGCCGTCAAAAACCTTCAGGAATTGGCGAAAGTCGCTTGATTAAGCTGAAGCGTAATCCCGTTTAATAAACAAACCAATATCCCAAACCGAAACGTTCGCCCCAAGCCCGGTTGTGTCCAACATGAGTTTCCCCCCGTTGGAAAGGAATGTCGCCAAAGTGAAAATTGGGAAACCAACGCTGAAGGAATGAGCGGTTCCCGTGCCTTTTGGGAAGGTCAATGTCCTTGTAACAATGTTGTTTGGCGTCCCGGTCCCAATATCAAGCTTCAAGTCCATGTAAGTGGAAGGGGTTGCCGTCGAAGCTTGGAAATCAAGCCGCAAGTCATAAGCGTCCCCGACATTTATGGGGGTGATTTTATCCGTCAAAGTGTTCCAAAGCTCAATTGCGGACCCGCTTGAATTAACCGGCAATTGATCTTTTTCCGTGTTTGCGCCCAACCCGTCAATAAGCAACTGGACCAAGGCGTTGTTGACCGAAAGGGGGCTTCCGCTTGTGTAAGTCCCGTCTTCGTAATAAGCCCAACCCATACCCATGGCGTTGCGAATTGACATTTTCCGGGAAGCGGGGGCGTCGGTTTCGACTTCAATTGCCGTTGTTGCCCGGTTTACGTCGGTTGCTTCCGACAAGTCTTGAATGGTTGAATTTGCCATGATTTTTTAAGGTTGAGTTGTTCTAATGTTGCCGTCTTGCGTGACCCGTGTAAAGGATTGTTCGGTTGTTGTGCCTTGTGTGACCCGGGTTGCCCCCTCAATTAGCTCTTCATAATAAGCCCAAGGGCCTTGTCCCAAGTTGACGGCGGCAACCCGAATGTAAGCGGTTTCCGTCAAAAGTGTTGTCTCGAAAAAGGTTGCTTCCGTTTGTCCGATTGTTTCCCAAGTTTTGTCCGAATCCAAAAGGGGTAAATCGTCCGGGGAAGTTTGCACAATATAATATTGGGCACTTGCGGACCCAATCCAAGTAATTTTGAAAAGGTCCCCTTCAACCCGGTTTAGTCCAACCCCGGTCACCGTTGGCAAGGCGATATTTGGCGGCAAGACGGAAGGGTTGTTTAATTCCGGGGCGTCAACGTTGTCGTAAGCGTAAATTCTAGAATCATAAACAACGGCGGTCACTTCAACGGTGTCGTTGTCAGAAGGACGAAGCCCGGTAATGACGCAATCTTTCCCGAAGCTTACCGACCGCCCAAAAATGAAAAGCGGGGCTTCAGCAAATGAGTTGAAAACAATGTTGCTTGAAACTTCAGTGTCCGAAACAACTTGTTTTGAATTTGCCCCGGCGGTTACCGTGTAAGGTCCGTAAGGCGTCCCGTCTTTGCCCCGGATAAACAAGCGGTAACTGTAAGAATCATCAAAATTGACTTCCCGGGTAAGATTTATTGTCACGTTGTCTTCTTCGATTGATTCAATGAAACCCCCGACGGTTTCAGCAATGCCCAAGCAATCAAATTCGACTTTGATAAGGTCCCCGTAAGTCGCAAGAAGCCCTTCAACCCCGGTTGTAAAGGTGACTTCTTCCCGTTGGTATTTCTTAGTTGAGACTAAAAACATTCCTTCATGGAATGCTTTGTTTCGGTCCGTCACCCCGGAAAGAATGATTTTCTTCGGTTTGTCCCCGAAAGACCCGGGCAAAGCACAAACAACCCGTTCTTGTTTCCAAGTGTCCGGGTCCCGGTATTCCACTTCAACCGAATCAAATTCTTCCGGCTTCCAAAGAGTTACTTTTCTTTCAAAACTGTCTTCAACAATATTTTCCCCGTTGAAAAGGTGTTGAACCACGGTCTTGGGCCGGTCCAACTGAATGTAAACTTGGGAAGGGGACAAAAGTGGAATTCCCCGAACCGCCCGGCTTGCGACTTTTGCCGCGTCCCAAACTGTAACTTCAGAATCAAACACCCAATCAAAATAACTTTCTTCGGTGTCAAGGGTTGCCGCCGTTGCCGCCAACGAGTCAAGGTCAAGGTATTTTTGCGCAAGGTTCGCCCCATAGGTTGCCCGGAAAATATCGCAAAAAGCCCAAACCGGATTGCGGGTTGCCGTTGCGGTTGACCAAGTGCCGGTTCCCGTGTTGTAAATCGGAAGCTTCCGGGTGACGTAAAGATTAAATTTGCGTTCCGATTGGTCATTTAAATTTGCCGTTGCACGGGCTTTGACCGCAAGCATGGTGACTTGCCCGTAATTCCCGACGTTGGGCAAATAAGCCCGCAGAGCTTCCCAAACAAGGGTGCCCCCAACTTTATGGCTATTGCTTGCGTTGTTTGTCCGGCGTCCCCGGACTTTGTAACGTCCATAAGGGACCGACAAAGAAAGGGTGAAACGTTTTGCATTTACCGTTGCCAAACTTTTTGAAAAGTTGGTCAAATTCGTCCAAGCCCCCAACTCTGTTCCAGCATCGTCAATAAGGATGTATTCAAAAGTTGCCTCAACGGTCACTCTTTGAAGCCCGCCCGAATCATTTTGACGGTAAAGACCCCGGGGTAAAATAACGTCAACTTCAATCAAGTTGGTTGTCGTCCCGGCGTCGTTGGCAACCGCTTCAAACCAAGAATCATATTCGCCTTCATTCGGTCCGTAAAGTTCTACGCTTCCGACTTCGGACGAAGTTTGAACATTATCCCGGAAAAGGGTCACGTCTTCATTTGGTCCAACAACTTCGTATTCAATGTCCGCGAAATCGTGAATTGGGGTGTCTTCAATTAAAATATGGTCTTGTCCTTCGTTTTGCTCAATCTGAAATTGACCGTGCCCCAAGCAAAACAATTGGTATTGGAAAGACTCATTGTTTATATATTGGTTGTAGGGCTTCGCCCCGTAGCTAGGCCAAAGCCGAACCCGCCCGTAAGGGCATTCAATAGGGTCCCCAAGTTTCAGTTGGTTGGTTTGCCCGCGTAAACTGTAAACCGGGTCCGGTTCGGCAAGCTTGGGGGTTGACGGAATGGGGACCGTCAAAGTTAAAGCAATTGCAACTGCGGCAATTGCAATAATGGCAATAATCAAGACCACAATTCCACCTTCAACGACCGGGCAAATTTTGACCGTTTGCCCGTCTTCAAGGGGTTTGTTCCATTGTCCGCTTTCTTCAAGAACCGGCGTTTCGTCAACGAAGACAACAAAGGCTTGGTCCCGGTTCGTGATGCCAAGACCCTTTAAAATACTCCAAACGCTTGAACCCGGGTTTACCGAAGTTCCTTTGTAAGAGCCGGGTTTCCCGGCTTCAAATGGGTTAAGAATCTGAACAACGCCAATCATGGTATTTGAAAAAATGGACATTTGACCATTGCCGCCGCAATTGGTCAATTTTCTGAATGCCGACTTTGCCCGAGTCCCGGGAAGAATGCAAAACCAAACCTTCGCCCAAATAAACCCCGGCGTGATTGATTGTTTTGTTCCGCCCCATGGCAACGACGCAATTGACTTCAGGAACCGCCAATTGCTCCCATTGGGTCTTGTTCTTGCGTTCTTCCTGAAAAGACCTTGTGACCGCCAAAACGTCCGTTGCTTCCGCCGGGAAGTCCGGCAAGTCTTGTCCGGTCTTGTTTGCCATCCAAAACATGACCAAGCCCCAACAATCGAACGCCGCCGGACCACGCCCGCCCGGGACCCAAGGCTTGCCGACTAATTCAAAAGCTTCCATTAGGTATTGCCCAACGAAGGGAACCGGCAACGGTTGTAATATTCGGTTAAGAACTTCAAGTTGACAATGTCCGCGAACGTTGCCCGCCCGGTCACTTCAAATTGAGTTACCCGAACGTCCGACAAGACCAATTCAAGGGGCGGGTCTTGTTGGGGGGCGGAAGTGTCCGTTGACAAGTAAGGACGGTAACGGACCAAAATCGGGGCGTCAAAAGTTTGAGCGGAATTGATAAAATCCCCAATTCGCCGGTCAACATTGTCAATTGCAATATTTAGTTCGGAAACGCCCCGGTCATTTTGCCCGGGAAGCTGGAACCGGAAGCCGACGGGTTCAAAGGTTACCGTTTCGCCCGTCTCAAGGGTAAATTCTTTCTCTTCGTGACATTGGACCATGTAAATGGGTTCAAGGTTCGGGTCCACAACAATGGCATTTTGGAGGGCCTCAAGGGTGTCCGCATTAAAATCCGTTTCGTTGGTCCGGCGAATGTATGAACCGAGGGTTTCTTCCTGAAGCGTCCGAAGGGCGGACGAACCGGAACTTGCCCAAGTCTGGTGAAGGGTTAAACCCTTTGAAGCGAGCTTGACCGAGATAGACCCTTGGCTTTCAATTTGCCCGGAGTCTTCGCCGTCTTCGTCGGTAATGACGACAATGCACTTGTAAACATTGTAAGCCGAACAACCGAATTGTTGGGTTGCCAAACTGATTGCGTCAAACACCGGTTCCCGGCTTCCGTTTGCGGTAAGCCCATTTAAAATTGTGACAATTGGGGAAGGGTCCGTAACAAATGCGGATTGTAAGATTGGGTTTCCACTGTTGGCGGATTGCCCAAAAGATATGAGGGAAAAACGGACCGAAACAAACTCAGTCTGAAGCGTTGAAAAGAGACTTGGCAAAGCGTTCTTGAGCCAAACAATTTCATTACCCATTGAACCGGAAGTATCCAGAACAAAGACAACTTCAATATGTTCCCGTTCACTTGAAGCGGTTCCGGAAACAACTTCAAGGGTTTCAAAAATTGTAACGTCTTCTTTGGCTTGGGCGTAAGCTTCCTTTATGGCGTCGTCTAAGCTAGTGTTCGGCATTGTCTAAAGGGGTTTGTTTGGCTTTTGTGTGGTTGTCCCATTTATGGCGGGCAAAAGGGCTTTGGACGCCCCGGTAAATATTGCGGACCGTCCCGGCGTCTCCTTGAAAAGAGTCGTGCGAAATGTAACCGTCTTCAATAAGTGTCTTCACCGCTTCACACAAGACAAGGTTTGTTTCTTGAAACGAGCGGACCGGCCAACCTTGTGAATGCAAATGCCATTCCCAATCATGGATTAAATAAGCCCCGCCGAAGTGCCAACGGGACATATTGGGCAAGCCCCGGACATAATCGGGAATGCTTCCGCCGTCGGTGTCAAATGATACCAAACCACCCCGGATTTCGCCGGGGGTGATCCTTTCGCCGTTCGCCCGTTCAAAGAAAAAAGGGAAATGCTTGTCCGGGTGATAGAGCCAAAGGTCCGGTCCTATCCATTGGCAAAGCGGGGCATTGCCCCCGAAACGTCCTTTTTCAAGACGGTCATACCATGCTTGAACCGGGTTCGGGTCTTTTGCTGAGGGTTTAAAGTTGGGTCCGCGTGACATGGCAAAAAGAATCCCCGGCAAGCTAAGCTTAACCGGGGATTAAGTAAATCCTGAAATGGGGCTTATTCGTAAACCCTTGTGTCAATTGAAGGGGTTTCCGTCCGTTTGACCGCTTGTTTCAGTTCTTCGGCGGCACCGGCAACGCTTTCGACAAGGTCAAGTCCCTGTTCAACCGCCCGGACAACCCGCCTTCCTTGGTCTTTGTCGGGCATGACTTCCGCAACGTTGTAAATGCCGTCAATGAGTCTTCCGGCACCGTTCAACGCCGCGTCTTTGCGTGACAATTGCTTGAGCTTCCTTTGCCGGTAAATTATGAGTCCAAGCCCCAACAACGTATTCAAGCCGACACTGACCGCCGTCCCGACGCCGGGGGCAACCGTTCCGGGAACTTCTGCCAAAGCTTGAGCCCCCGGGGAAACTTGCACGTCAACCGGGACCGTCCTTTGTTCGGAAATTGCAAATTCCGCTTCGGGGTCCGCGTAACTTTCCGGGAACTTGGAACGAAAACGGGCGTCAAGGAAAGCTTGGGCGTCGTCTTGCCCCAAGTCCGCAATTTGCCGGGCTTGGTCCCGAGTAAAAGTCAAGGTGTTGTCAAAGGTGTCAGTAACAACATATTCGCCCCCGGTTTCAGAAACGGCAAAGCCCGCGACTTCGTCAAAGTCGCAACCGGTAAGGAAAAGCCCGGCGAAGCAAACCGCCGTAACTGTTAGTAGTGTGTGGATTTTCTTTTTCATTGTTGGTTTTGGTTGTCAGTTGAAACCGGGCAAATTCCCCGGTCCGAAACTATTTTTTGCCAAGCTTCGTCTTTTTTCTCGTTGCGCTCAACAATGTTTCGAATGGTTTCTTCGTGCCGTTTGTCCTTCTCTTCAAGATGCTTCATAAGCATCGGGAAGAACTTCAGCAAAAGAAGGACGACAACCCCCGCCATGCCCGCTTGAAGCCAAAAGGAAACGTCCGCTTGCCCGACAACGCCAATTAAGGCGGTTGCGGCACCGGCTACGTAAGGGACGGATTCGGCAAATTGATTTGTCATATCTTAAATCCAATTTGGGATTGCCTCAAGTTCGGTTTGGTTTGCCGCCGCGTTGACTTGGTCCGTCAATGTCTTCCGTTTGGCAAAGGCGGTCACTTTCCGCGTTACACCTTCCAGAAGGGCGGTTTGGAATTGTTCCCGGGTAATGTCCCGAAAGACCCCGTCCGCGCATTTATAACCGGGAAACACTTCAAGGGGGGCCAATGACTCAATGAGCATTTGCACGTCAATGTTTGCTTCAACGTGAGCCCGCAAAGGGATTCCATCGCTTGAAACAAAGTCCGCCGTGTATTCGGCTTCACAATTCTTGGCAATGACCCCAATCTTGGCCGTTTTTTTGGCTTCCAAGTTGAACCCAAACAAAGCGTCCCGGGCAGCGTCAATTTCCGCTTGGGTGAAAACAAGTTCTTGTGGGGTTGGTTCAACCGGATTGCCTTCTTCGTCGTCCGGGTTGGGGGTGAAGTAAGACAAGGTCAACGTTTCCGGGTCCCATGTTGCCCCAAAACCGCCTTCAAGCGGGCTTTGTGATAGGTTGGCACGGTAAGCCCCACCCTTGCCCGCTTTGCGGAAATGGAAGCCTTCAAGCGTTACGGTTTGCAAATATGGTTCGTTCATAAGGTCCCCTTTAGTCAATCATTTCGTAGTCAACCCGAACGTCAACGTCCGTTGCGTCCGAATCGGTTGAAGCGTCCAAGGCAATATTGTTGTCGTCCGGGATTTGATCGGTTGTAAACGTAATCCCTTCAACGTTCCCCGCGTTCAGGATTCCGTTATTGTCGCCAACCGTGTTTCGGGTTGTCCGGTCGGACCTTTTAACGTCCAACGCCCCGGCGGTAATTGCCGCCCCGCCATTGTTTCGAACAGACCCGTCAACAAGAACACAATTTGCCGGTAAAATATCCCGGGAACTTGAAACAAGTTCAACCTCACCACTACCCCCATTGTAAGCGTCAACGTTAAAATCCCGAATGAAGCCTTCGCGCTTTGGCTTCAAATGCTCAAAGCCACTTGTGGAAAGCAGAGCATCAAACTTGTTGTCCGACAGGTCATGTAACTGGTAGCCAATTCCTTCATCCATCGGCAGGGCAGCAAGGCAACCTAGTTTGGTCACTTCAAAATTGTCGTAATAGCTAGTTGCTCCATCTTCCTGAACTCTCAAAATAGGGCCATTGGTTGAAGAAACGTACGCCAAGCAAGCCACAGATGTCCACGCATCCTTAGTGGAAAGGTTGCCAGATAAAACAGTAACATCTGGCGAGGCCCAACTCAGGTCAGGGGTGTTTGCCGATGGGTTGTAATAATCAAAACTAATCAAGAAAAGACCCTCACCGCCACTATACCCTATACGAATCCCATTTATCCCGGCACCAACAGTAAATTTATAACAGTGGTCCCCGCTAGAAGCCCCTCCAATACCGTCTGGGTCCGCGACTCCATCGTAATTCGCCTCGGTGCCACCGAAATCATTTACAGTGAGACCACTAAGAGACAACCCAGGGCTCAGCGTTGTGGTCCCATCCTCAAAGTCTTCCGTTTCTGCCGTTGGGCTGCCCCACTTGTTTCCAGGATTGGCAGCAAGCCAACCTTGCAAGCCTTGGTTGTAAAGTGCTGCTGCTTCTGCTGACGAGAGGGCGCGGTTGAAGGTGGCAAAATCACAAAGAGAACCAGCTAGTTGGCTAAAACCAGCAACATCCTCACCGAGGATGATATTACCATCTGGGGCGTTTGAAACATCTGCAGAAGCTTGGGTAAATTCAAGAACCCCGTCCGCGTAGAATTTTAGGTCAGAACCATCAAAAGTGACAACAAAATGGTATGTCCTCGCGGAGTCTGCAATGTAGCCTGTTCCATATCGAGTGCCCAAATCGATGATGATTTCGGAATCATCAAAGGTGTTGTCATCCACGCGCCAACGGTCAAGAATAACCCCTGCGCCCGTTCCACCCCCCTGAAAAACGGCAGCAATACTGTCGTTCTCACTTTGAGTGTAAGTGTAGTCAAAACTGCAAATAACTGAGATTGAAAAAGGCTTCGAGAAATCAAGATGTGCGGGAACAACTGCATTCCCTGAATCTGTGGTGGAAGTTGGGCTTGTTTTGGCAAACTGCACCCCACCCGCAAAGGCTTTACCAGCAACAGCAGTAGCAGCATTAGCGGCACTTGCTGCCGCCGCCGAAGCTGAAGCCGCCGCGTCCGTTGTCGGGTCAACCCAAACCGTATTGCCCAAGTCATAAAAGCGAAGGGTGTTGCTTGTGGTATTCCAGTAAATAGCACCGTCCTGAAGGGCGTTGCCGTCATTGTCTTGTGTCGGGTCCGAAGCAAAGGTTCCAAGATACCGGTCGTCAAAACTGTCAAAAACGGCTTCGGTTGCCGATTGTGCCGCTTCCGCCGCCGCTTGTGCGGTTTCCGCCGCCGCTTGTGCGGTTTCGGCGTCGGCAACCACTTGGGCAAAGTCAAAAAGCGTTTCGTAGCTTGCCGAATCCCCGGCGAAAGTTGTTGAAGTAAAATTTGCCGTCACCCGGAACATTTTGTAACGGTCGTCCCCGGTTGCCCCTTTGAAGGTTTGCCCAATTGTGTAATTGGTCCCCCCGGCGGCATAAGTGCCTTGAAACTTGAACGTTTCAGCAATGAATTTCCTGATGGAAGGGACAGTTGCCCCGCCGCTTGTGGTGTAATCTTGGGAATCGGTCCCATTCACCCAAACGTCAAGGCGGGCTTCGTTCAATACTAGGTCGGCAACGACCGCTTCAACTTGTTCTTTGAGTGTTGGCATGGCTTAAACGGTGTATAATTGGAAATTAGGCGGAAGGGTTTGATTTACGAAAATGTCAAGTTCGTCCCCGGCGGCAAGCATAGATTCAAAGCTGTCCCCGTAGAACTGGAACAATTCAACCACTTCGGCGGAAACAAACAAAGCGTCCCGGACAAGGACCGGAAGGGTTACCCGGTAATAACCAACCCCAAAGTAAGAAGACGAAAATTTGCCTTCAATCGGTAAGACTTCGTAAGTTTGGTAATCGTCCGCATCAAGATAAAGTTCGATATTGAAGGACGAAGCCCCATTGTTGCAGGTGTATGAAAACCAACCCGTAAACAAATCAAGTTCCCTTTGGGTAAACTCAAATTCAAGGTCAACCGCCCGCCGGTAATCGTCGTAAGGATTACGTTGCCGGACCCGCCCGGTTGCAAACTTGGTTGTCTTTACCCCGGGGTTTTTCCGGGACCGGAAACGCCGGGTCATTCGGGGCAGTTGTGCCGAAGGGTAATCAATTGAAGTTGCCATGTTACGCGGTCCCCCGTTTCAGGTTGTAAGAAGACTCCATTGACCGGGAAACGTCCCCGGTCCCGGTTCGGATTTCTGAAGCAAGTTCCCTTTTGGTCTCCCGCTTCGCCCGCCCAACGGCAATGTTGATAATACGTTCTTCCCCGGCGTCTTCTTCGGAAACTTCAACATCCGAGTTGCCATAATTCTGGACATTGACGGTTATGGGTTTTGACCCGCCGCCCTTGCCGTTTGCCATGTCCAGAAGTTGCTTTTGTTGGGAAAAGTTCAAAATCATTTCCCCGGAATTGACCCCGGCGTTTAGGTTGTCCCCGTTGAAGCTGTTGCCCGGGACAATGCCGCCGGTTGCATAGTTGCCGACTTGTTGGGAAGCGATTGCCTGAACATTTGCAAGACCCGCCGCAACCGCCGCCGCCGCCGCCGCCGCGCCAAGGGCCGGGCCGACAATCGGGATTCCCGCCATTGCCGCATAAGCCGACGTTGCGGACTCATACGTTTTGATAATGGTGTTGGCTATTGCCGCCGCCTTGTAAATCCCGGCAAGCTCATTTGAGCCCGTCCGGGCAAGGACAAGAAGATTGTTTTGGAAGTCGTCAAAGCTTGAAAGGGCGGTGTTCCAACGTTGCATTTCGAATTGCCGGATTTCTTCCGCGTGAGCTTTTTCAAGCCGGTCCATGATTCGGGCTTTTTCTTCTTCCGTCGTCAAAGTCGAATCAAGAATGATTTGCTTTCGCTTCTCGTAACTTTCTTGAATCGCTTCTTCTTCAGTAAGCAAAGATTCCCGCAACTTTTCAAACGCGTCTTGTGCCCGCAACTCTTCCGAAGTCGGGCCGTCATTGCCGTCACCCCCAACGCCGAAGCCGCGTAAACGGTCTGGTCCCGTTGCACCCCCGGCGGCAAGCTTGTCCAAAGATGCACTTACCCGGGCAAGAAACGCTTCGTCCGCGTTGGCAAGTTCGTCGTAAAGCTTCAACCATTCGTCCTTAGTGCTTACCGTTGCCGCCCGGTAAACTTCCCGGTAATGCTCAAGATTGGTTGTATCAATGTCAAAATCTAGTTCGATTGACGGAATTTCGCTTTCAAGCCCAATCAGTTCCCGAGCTTTTTGCGGAAGCTTGTTGAACAAGTCATTGATTGCGTCAATCGCTTGGTTGACCCCGCCAACTGATTTATTGATTAGAAGTTCAACCAAATCGGCGGCACCGATAAGGGACCCGTAAAGCACTTCCGAAATTACAGTTGAAAGACCAAGAATTGCCAGTTCCCCGGACTTGGTCCCAAGCTTGGTTGTCTTCCAAAGTCGATTTGTCACCATGCCGACAGCAAGGAAGGCGTCCCGCAAGTCTTCAGCTTCAAAGACAAGTTCGTTCATGCCGTCCGCCGCGTCCCCGGTTTGCAACATGGCGGTCAAGGTTTCAATTGACATTATGAGCCCGCGAACCGCTTCCTCAATCACCGCCCCGGAACCGCTTTGCGAAACGGTGAGCCAAAACTTGTCCCATGAGTCGGCAAGATTCGATAAAGCACCGTCAAGGGTGTTCATTCGCTCTTCCATTGCCCCGGCAAAGTTGTTTGCCGCAAGGTCATTCAAGTAACCTTGAATTTCTCGGGCATTAAAGGCAACTTCGGTTGTCATGCCCCGGAACGTGAACTTGACCCGGTCTCCTTCCTTCCGGGCAACAATCCCGAATTGCTTCAGGCTTTCGAACTCGCCCGTTGTCGCTTGCCCGATTGCCCGGGTTGCGTCTAAGATATTACGCCCGAACGCGGACGCAAAGTTGCCAACATTGGTCAAGGACTCTTCGGAAGGGTCAAGCCCCCGGTTGACCAATTGAACAAAGGATTCGGTCACTTCCTGAAGCTGGAAGGGGGTATTGGTTGCAAAGTCCTGAATTGCTTCGAATGCAATTGCCGCGTTTTCGGCGGACCCGGTTGCCGTAACCAATTGAGCGTTCAGAATGTCAAATTCCCGGGTTGTGCTTACAAGTTTTTGAAGCCCTTTGTAAGCTGAAACCGTCGCAAGCAAAGGGCCAAGAAGCCGGGTGAAAGCCTTTGTCACTTTGTCCGTTGTCTTTTCCGCCCGGACAGACGAACCCGAAAGCTTGTCAAGTTCCTTGCGTGTCAAGGTGACTTGTCCGCTTTCGACTTTAAGAACTAGGCTTGTTACGTTTTCCATTTACCGCCGAAGAATAGACGGTTTGTAAGCGGGAAAGCAACCTTGTTTCGTAAGCGGTCGGATTTATCCCCGTGAGACGTGCCCAAGCGTCCAAATTTGCCCAAGAGAAGCCCCCGCCCGGCATTAGGTCAAGGAACCAACCCCAAATGTAAACGAATTCTTGGGGGCATTCCGGTTGCTCTTGAAGCTCTTGGGGCTTCTTCCCCGTTTGCTTCCAGACTTTCAACAAATGGGTTTTCTTTGAGTCCTTGCTTCCTTCAACGGGCAAGCTCAGTCCGAACTCACTTCTTGCGAATTGTTCGAGCTGTCTTGCCCGAGCCTGAAAAAAAGCCGACGGTCCGAAATAAAGGTGTCAACGGCTTTTGCGATTTGGGGGGCTTGGTTCAGGAACTTGATTTTGTTCGCTTCGTTGCATTCTTCCGGCAAGGACCAATCGACAATGACCGCCGCAAGAACTTTGCGGGTCCACTCCTTTTGCTTTTCGGCAATAAAGTTCAATTGCTCTTCCGTCCCCTTCAGGGTTTTTGATTCCGCCTCAATCCCGGGCATTGCCCGACGCATGGCGGTTTCAGCTTTGTAATAAGCGTCCGAGTCAACGCCAAGAATCTTCAGCCAATGCTCGGTTTTTTCCCCGGTCTTTGGGTGAAACAAAGGAAGAATTTTACCTTCGTTCGCTTCGGTTAAAGTGCTGAATTCATTAAATGGGTCTTCCATAAGTGAAGACGAAACGAAAAACGTTTTCCGGTCAACAACGAAAAACCCCGGAACGGAAGATTCCGCCCGGGGCCTTTTCAAACAAACAACCTACCTTTTACGCCGCGCTTCGCTCAATCTTGATTTGAGAAAGGTCCGCAACATTGTAAAGGGCTTGGATTGGGAAATTGATTGTAATTGCCCCTTCCCCGGAAGTGTCCGGTTGACCGCCGTTGTATTTGATACGCGGCAAAGTAATTGTGTAAGTGTTCCCGGCGGGGTCTTCCAAAGTCACGACAAGAGAAGATTCGGTTTCGTTCAGGAACTTTTCAAGAAGCGTTGCATTCTCAAAATATGCCGTAACCGAACCGGTCAAGTTGCTTCGCCCAATCGAAGGTTCAAGGGTTTCATCCGAACCAATGACATTGCGGACCGCAAGACCATTGACCAAGGAAAGCGAAACTTCAGTGACAACCGAAATTGTGCTTCCGCCTTCAGTAATTGACCCCGTGAACGAATCGAAGGGGGCAACCGTTGTTGGGTCCGTGAATGTCGGTCCGGTTGCGTCCGTCAAGCTTGTCAAATCGGAGAGAACCGAAAGCCCTTTGCCAATGCAACCGAAAGAACCGGTTACCATGCCGGAAGCCGGAATTGTCAAATTAAGTGCATTGAACTCAACTCCTGAAAAAAGATGATAAGGTTTGTCCCCGCTCGCTTGGTCCGTGAAATGGCGAAGGATTGAGAAAGAACGGCGGGTTACACCAGCTTTCAGAACGTCCGCCGTCCAAGTGCCCAAAAGGACCGCTTCAAGCATTGCGTCAAAAGTCCCGTAAGACAGTTCAAAGTTAATATCCCCGGCAACCGATTTGACCCCGTGCCGGAAGTCCCTAATTTGCCGGTCCGAATGAAGCTCTTCCGATTGGAAGCCTTCTTTAGAAAGGCCAAGGGTTGTCCCGGTATGGCGAATGTCTGTAAATTCCGGGTCCGCCGCCGGGGTTGTCCCGTAAATGGATTCCAGAAGTAAGAAAAGATTGTGACGTGCTGAATCGGACATGACTTATTATGGGTTAAAGTGAAGCTCTTTGGAAATCGGTTCTGAAGGCAATAGTAACGGACTTCCGAAACCAATTGTCAACATTTCTCCCGGGACCGGTTCCGGCGGACATGACAATAACAATTTGCCCGTTTTCGGTGAAAGACTTACCGGCAACAAAGGTTTGCCGGGCGGCATTGGCCCAAGCCCGCATTGCCCCCGTTCCGGTATCTTGGGGAACATTGAAGTCAATTTGAAGGAATCCGGTTTGCCGGTCGGTCCCTTGTTCGCCAAGGGTTACCGGGACGGGCTCATTCGGGACGAAGAAAACACTTGCCCATTTCGTCTTGCCTGAAGGGTCAAACTTGGCGTTTTCCCATTTAATAGCACCCGTGAACCCTTGGGCTTCAAGCAAAGTCTTTGCCGCCGTCAAAAGGGCTTTTTCTGAATCGCTGTCCGCCATTATGCAATTTTCCGTTTAAGATTGTTTGAAACCCGAATGAAGTTTTTCCGAACCATACCCGCCGGGGCTTTGGTATGACTCCAACCGTCATATTCGATTCGGTAAGCATAAGGCAAGTTGTTTGTAAGATACGTCACGTTGTCCCGGGTCAACTTTTCGCCGTTCAAATGGTCTTGAACTTTAATTATTGTTTCCCGCCCGTCTGGGTCCGTAACTTTCAATTCACCCTTCAAGATGGTTGAAGCAATTTGCCAGTTGCCCCGAAGCCGCCCGGACAAAACCGGGGTGTCCAGAATGACGGAAGAAAACAATTCCAGAATAACCGCCTTCCGAAGTTCATTGAATTCAACAAGGGCTTTGTCCGCCCATTTTCCAACGTCCGCCGCAAATTCACCCATGGTCAAACCTCACTTCCCGCGTTGGGGTCACGCCCGCCCGCCATGCAACCGCAAATGAACAAAACGGGCGTTCCCGCCGGGTTTAGCGGCATTACACCGCCTTGGCCCGGACCGCTTCCGATTTCCCAAAGCTTGCTTTCGTGCAGGATGCAATGCCCGGGTTCCGGGTTGAAATCAAGACCGCTTGCGGCAACCAAGAAGACCCGGGCTTTCCCGGTAACTAGGTTTTCTCTAAAGGCGTCGTCAAAGTCTTTCAAACCGGACCCGGAAGGCACCGTAACGACTGTTGCCGCCGTCTTGGAGTAGTCTTGTGACACTGTCCCGGCAACGCCGTCAAAAGCCCCGTTGTAAGCCCTTATTTCGCTTACAAACCCAAAGTTTTGAATAAGCCGAAGGGCGGTTGCTTGGCTCTTTGTGTAATCAAAAGCCATGGTTTAACACCTTTCCACCATGAGTTGACCGGACCCCCCGAATTCAAGAAAGGGGGCAAGAAGGTCCATTGCTTGATTGAATTGCGGGTGAACCGTCCCGGTCCCGCGTTCGGCGTATTGGACTTCAAGCGGACCGACTTTTTCCCGGACAACCTCTTGCCCAGTCCCGTCCGGGACAAGTTCGTTTGAATTGGCGTAAGCGGAAACAGCAAGACGCATTTGAACTTCTTTCAACCGTTCCGGGATTTCGTCCGAAGCAATATAATCGACATTGTTGAAAAGAAGAACCCGGACCCGGGGGAATGGCAAACGCTGGTTTTGGTTCGTCCGAAGACCTTTCATTTGGGGCTCAAGTCCAAGAAGGAAGTCCGCCGCCTTGATAAGAAGCTTTTCAACGTCCGCTTCAACCGCCGAAAAAGAAAAGCCCCGGTCTTCCGCGTAAGTGATGGTTTCCGCCGCCGTTGCGAACGAATTTGAATTTGTCTTGCCGGTTCCGTCTTCAATAACAAGTGCCATAATGCGGGCAATAAAAAGCCTTGCCCCATGAAAAGGCAAGGCTTTTGAAAATCGGCTTTAGCCGGGCTTACATCAAATCTTCACCGTCGGAAGCCCCGTCAAGCAATGCCTGAAGTTCGTCTTTCTTGGCGTTGGCCGGGTATTCAATCCCTTTATCGTCAAGGGCCGCTTTCAGGTCCTTAACCGTGACTTTGGCCGGGGTGTCTTCACCTCCGCCGCCTTCGGTTTTTTCGCTTTCGCCGGAACCCCCGGTTTCGTTTTCTTCCGAACCGCCGGTTACAACTTTGCCCTTGTCGGGACCGTCCAGAATTTCAAATTCGCGTTCACGTCGTTTGACGCAATCAAGTTGGCGTTCGGTCAATTCGATTTCCGCCCCGGCTTCTTCCCATTTCCCGGCAAAGTAACCGGGTTTGATAACTTTGATTTTGGTATTCATAATTTATTCGCTTGGTTTGAGTTAAAAAAGAAAGCCCCGCCAATCAAGGCGGGGCTTTCAGTAATGTCAAACGTTTATCGTTTGCCCGCAAGGGTTAGCCAAGAAGCAAGGCAATGAACTCAGGCTTCCAAGCTTTGCCGCCGTAGAAGATATTAAGTTCAATCTTGTTCATGCCATAACCCTTATACATGCGGAATTCGAACGGAATGCCGCTAACCGGGTCAACAATCACCATGGAGTCAACCGCCGCGTCCCCGCCTTCCGGTTGTGCCGGGGCACGGGCCGCAAACTCAATTGCGGAACGGTGGAAGGCAACGTTTGCGGTGAAGTCGTTCCCAATTGTGCCTTCAACAGTGTCCGCAAGAGCGGCACGAAGACCGGGGCGGTTCAACGTAATGTTGCCGGAAGCGGCACCCGAAGCGGTTGCCGAGTTGACAACATATTTGTTTGTGTCGCCTGCCCAAGTGACAACGTCGCCCGCAAGGATTGTTCCGGCGTCGGAACCGTCAACGGCAATTTCCGTTTCGCCCAAAGGTTCACCCCCGGCGGCATCAAAGCCGGTTGCGGTTCCCTTCGTGTGCAATTGGACCCCGGCAGATTCGCGGATATTGAACCCGCCAAGAATGCCAAGAAGACCTTGACGAAGAAGGTCCCCGCCGTCCCCGGATTCATTGATTTTCTGAAGTTGGGCAATGTTGCCGATACCGGCGGAACCGGCGGTTGTGTCCAGAACAAGCGACAATGCACCATCTTGGACGGGACAACCGTTGTCCTTCAGAATTTTACGAAGGTTGCCAATTGCCGTAATGTTGGAAGCAAACGGATTTGAACCCGCCGTTCCATAGGCACGGGAAGCCGCCTTGTAAGCAATGCCGCCAAGGTAAGCTTCCATTTCGTTGACCGCCGAACGCATCATTTGTGCAAACTC